>Ga0209514_10003535_pt1 | contig 22178 bp, 17 predicted proteins | sample Subgrocontami58m_FD_187452 | JGI IMG/M metagenome (GOLD analysis project Ga0209514, IMG submission 187452) | Subsurface groundwater microbial communities from S. Glens Falls, New York, USA - GMW37 contaminated, 5.8 m (SPAdes) (version 3) | ecosystem: Environmental > Aquatic > Deep subsurface >...
GAGCCACGGGCTTTCGTCGCGGCTCGCCTCCGTGCGCACCGTGGCGCCGACCGGCGCCGCCATCGCGCGCAACCCCAAAGCCGCGATGGCGCTGCTGGCCAGGGGCTGCATGGCCTGCGTGCGCGACGACGGCGCCGACGTCGTCATCCTGGGCGGCGCGGGCCTCGCGGGCCTCGCCGCCAAGCTGAAGGCCAAGGTCGAAGTCCCTCTTCTCGATGGGGTTGCTTGCGCGATCTCCATGGCCGAGGCGTTGGCCCTGCAACGGCCGGCCAAGGCAACGCGCGGTACGCTCGCGCGGCCGGCACCGGTCGAGAGCATCAATCTCTCCAAAGGCCTCGCAAAGCTGCTCGGATAATCCTAGGCTTGCGGTCATGCGGTTGGTCAGTTTTCGCCATGCGGGCGCGCAGAAAATCGGTGCGGTCGTGGACGGCGGCATCGTCGATCTGTCGGCGCGGAGCGGCGGTCGATGGACGAGCCTGCGCGCCGTCCTCGCCGCCAAAGCGCTGGATGAACTCGCCGCCGCCGCAAAGGGCGCGCCTGCCGATCTCAAGATGGACGAGGTCGAATGGCTGCCGGTCATTCCCGACCCCGAGAAGATTCTCTGTATCGGCCTCAATTACGCGAGCCACGTCGGCGAGGTCGGCCGCCAACTTCCCACGGTTCCCAGCGTCTTCTCGCGCCTGCACAACACGCTGGTGGCGCAGGGCGGCGACATCGTGCGACCCAAGGCCTCGATCGATTTCGACTTCGAAGGCGAACTCGCCATCGTGATCGGCGAGCGCTGCCGCCACGTCTCGCGCGCCAGCGCCCTCTCCGTCGTCGCGGGCTACACCTGCTTCCTCGACGGCAGCGTGCGCGATTTCCAGAAGCACTCGGTGACCGCGGGCAAGAACTTCCCCGCGACCGGACCGCTCGGTCCATGGATGGTCACCTCCGATGTGATCGCCGACCCGCAGCGGCTCGAGCTCACGACGCGGCTGAACGGCAAGGTGGTGCAGCACGACACGACGGATCACATGATCTTCGACGTCGCCACCATCATCGAATACCTCTCGACCGTGACCTGGCTGGAACCGGGCGACATCATCGCCACCGGCACGCCCGACGGCGTCGGCGTCGGCGCCGGCCGCAAGCCGCCGCTCTGGATGAAGGGCGGCGACAAGGTCGAGGTCGAGATTTCCGGCATCGGCACACTGGGCGTCAATGTCGTCGACGAGTGAACCGATCGGCCTGCCGACCCGGCCGGCGAGCTGGGGTCACGACGCCAAGGTGATCGCCCTGATCTCGGCGGCGCACTTCACCAGCCACGTCCACCTCATGCTGCTGCCGCCGATCTTCGAGCCGGTGCGCGAAGCCTTCGGCGTCAGCTACATCGAGATCGGCGTCGCGCTCACCGCCTACAACGTCGTCTCGGCGGCGCTGCAGACGCCGGCCGGCTTCCTGGTCGACCGCATCGGCCCCAGGGCCATGCTGACGGGCGGGCTGCTGATCGGCGCCGCGGCGCTGATGATCGCGGCCCTCCTGCCGGGCTACGCGCTGTTCGTCGTCGCCTACGCCATCCTGGGCCTCGCCAATACCGTCTACCACCCCGCCGACTATTCGATCCTGGCCACCACCATCGACAGCCGGCGCATCGGCAAGGCCTTCTCGATCCACAATTTCGCGGGGTTTCTCGGCTCCGGCGTGACTCCCGCCCTGGCGCTGGCCTGCGCTGCGATCTGGAGCTGGCGGGGCGCGTTCATGGCGGCGGCGGTGCTGGCCATCGCCTCGGCGCTGCTGCTGATCGTCGCCGGCTCCATCCTGCCGCGGGCCGCGCGCAAGACCGAAACCAGGCCCGCGAAGAGCGAGGCCAAGGTCGGGCTCGACCTCCTCCTCAGCGCGCCGATCCTGCGCAACCTGCTGTTCTTCTTCTGCATTGCCATGGCCAATGGCGGCATCCAGACCTTCACCGTGGTCGGCCTGGGCGCCCTCCACGACACGCCGGCCGCCGCCGCCAACGTCGCCTTGTCCGGCTTCCTGCTGATGAGCGCGGCGGGCGTGCTGCTGGGCGGCGTCATCGCCGACCGCACGCCGCACCACGAGCGCGTGGCGGCCGTGGGCTTTGCCTGCACCTCGGTGATGGCGTTCCTGATGGCCTGGGTGAACATGCCCGCCGCGATCCTGGTCCTGGTGATGTCGCTCGGCGGGCTCCTGAACGGCGTCATCCAGCCGTCGCGCGACATGATGGTGCGGGCGGTCACGCCGATCGGCTCGTTCGGCAAGGTGTTCGGCTTCGTCAGCACCGGCTTCAATCTCGGCGGCATGGTGGCTCCTCTCCTCTATGGCTGGCTGATGGACCGCGGCGAGCCGCGCGCCATCTTCATGATCGTCGCCGGATTCATCCTTCTCGCGCTGGTGACCGCGATCACCCGCGCCAAACCGCAGGGAATCACCGCATGGACTCGCTAGCGCCCATCGCCACGACCAAGACCGACGCCCTCACCCAACGCTACGGTGCCGACGCTTTGCCCGCGGCCGGTCCGTGGAACGAAACCATCGCCGTCATGCTCGACCACCGTTCGGTGCGCGGCTACAAGCCGGACCCGTTGCCGGCAGGCACCCTGGAAACGCTGATCGCCGCAGCGCAGTCGGCGGCCACCAGCTCCAACATGCAGTGGTGGTCGGCGATCGCCGTCACCGACCCGGCCAAGAAGAAGGTGCTGGCCGAAATCGCCGGCAACCAGAAGCACATCGAGCAGTGCCCGGTCTTCATCTGCTGGGTGGCCGACATGGCGCGCAACCAGCGCATCTCGGAGGCCACCAAGACCGAGTTCGAGACCATGCCCTGGCTGGAGACTTTCATGGTCGCCTGCATCGATGCAGCCCTCGCCGCCCAGAACGCCGTGGTGGCCGCCCAATCGATCGGGCTGCGCACCGTCTATATCGGCGCCATGCGCAACGACCCGATCCGCGTCGCCGAGCTGCTCGGCCTGCCGCCCCAGTCCTTCGTCGTGTTTGGCCTCTGTGTCGGCTACGCCGCCGACAACAAGGCGGAAGGCGAGGTGAAGCCACGCCTGCCGCAGTCGATCGTGCTGCATCACGAGCGCTACGACGCCGCCAAGGAGGCGGCACTCCGCGCCACCTACGACGCGGAGATGAGCAAGTTCTCGGCCCGCCACGAGCTGCAGGCGGCGACCTGGACGCAGCGGGTGCTGAACCGGCTGGGGCCGATCAAGTCGATGAACGGCCGCGAGACGATCCGCGCCTCGCTGAAGAAGCTCGGCTTCGAGATCAGGTAGCGCTACAGGCTGGAGCCCAACTTTCCGATTTTGGCCCAACTCGACGACCGAAATTAAGGCTTTCCGCGCGCCGAAGAGCCAGCAATTCCGGACATATGCCCGGCTCATGGGGCCCGCCTGAAACGTACGTGCGTTGGGCCCCAACGTGGGCCCGGATCTGTCCCCGACCCGGTGCATCATTCTCCGTCCACGATTCGAGGCGTGGCTCTTTCCCTGTTGGCGCTGGCCCTGCCAGCGCGAGGCCCTTTGGGCGTAGCTGGATTGCTCTCACCCACGGGTCAGGACCCGCGGCGGCTGCACCAAGCGCTTCTGCGCGAACCCGCGGGCGGCCGCGGGCAGGTCCTGCCGGAAACGAAAAAGGCTGGCGCAATCCCCGCCAGTCTATAGGAAATATAGGCATAATCCTGCCGAACCTGCAACTAGAATCTGCGGCCCTTCATGCTGGCAGTGCCTGCATTTCCTGTCGGCGGGGACGGCAGTGGCTTGTCGGGGGTGGCCGTACTGCTATCTTTTTGGGATGGAACTGAAGCAACTTCGGCAGGTCGTTGCCGTCTGCAACACAGGGAGCTTCAGTGGGGCGGCGAAAGCGCTGCACGTCTCGCAGCCGACCCTCAGCAAAAGCATCGCCCGGCTCGAGAAGACGCTCAAGATCCGGCTGTTCGACCGAAGCGGCGGATGCGCCAAGCCGACGGACTACGGTCAGCTCGTGGCCGAGCACGGCGAGAAGCTGCTTTCCGGAGTAGCGGACCTCACGCGGCAGATCGACCAGCTGGGCAAGGGCCAGGCCGGGGCCTTGCGGATCGGCGTCGGTCCCGCCACGCGCCTGAAACTCCTGCCCGAAGTGGTTCGGCAGATCGCGCTGAACTTCCCCGGCCTGCAACTCGAGGCCCGGCACGACGACGTTTCGGCCCTGGTGCGCGCGCTGCGCGTCGGCGGCCTCGATCTCGTGTTCTGCAGCTTCGAGGGCGCCGACGAGTGGGGCGACCTGATTCGAACGAAGGTCTGCGAGGACCGCCGCATTGCCGTCGTCCGGCCCGGCCATCCAGCCTTGAAGAAAAACCCCGTTTCGCCTGAACAGCTCGCCAAGTATCCGATCGCAAGCGTGGGCGCCGTCCCCGGTCTCGAAGCCTGGCTGCGCGTTGCCGCTGACAAGAAGGCGAAGAACGTACTGGCCTTCGTCTCGGACGACTATGCGCTGGTCAAACGGCGGCCCTTGGGATCCGATTTCGTGGCCTGCGGTCCCCGATTCGTCTTCGAACGCGAGCTGGAAGACGGCTCCCTGGTCGAACTGCCGCTCGATGCCACGTTCCGCTACGAGTGCTGGATGCTCACGACCGAAGCGAAGTGGCGATCCCCGATCACCAAGAAGATCGCGGGTTTTGCGCGATCCGCCATGCGCCGCAAGCTGAACGGCTGAACAAACGTCCCCGGAACGGGGGCCCCCATGCCTGGTGGCCCATGCCTGACGGCTATGGGCCATTCGCATTTGCCGGGTATCGCTCAGGCAATGCCGTGCCAGCATCGAACCAACAAGAAGCAAGCTGGCGGCGAGGACAGATGGACCCCAAGAACACCCTGATCATCATGTCGGACGAGCACAATCCCAAGATGCTCGGCTGTGCGGGACACAAGCTTTGCAAGACGCCGAACCTCGACGCACTGGCGGCCGGAGGAACGCGCTTCACCAAGGCCTACACCACCTCTCCCATCTGCGTGCCGGCACGCGCGAGCTTCGCGACCGGACGGTACGTCCACGAGATCGAGTATTGGGACAACTCCATCGCCTACGACGGACGCGTCGAAGGCTGGGGCCACGAACTCCAGCGCGCCGGCATCCCAGTCGAATCGATCGGCAAACTGCACTACCGCCGGGAGGAGGATCCAGTCGGCCTCGATCGCCAGCATGTGCCCATGCACATCAAGGACGGCGTCGGCATGGTCCAGCTTTCCATCCGCCGGCAGTTCCCGGCGTTCAAGGTGCCGCCGCGCCACGAAGCGAGCATCACGCGCGGCGCTGGGCCCGGCGAAAGCGAGTACACGAGATACGACCGGCGGATCACCGATCTCGCCTGCGACTGGCTGGCCAACGCCCGACAAGGAAAGAAGCCGTGGGTGCTGTTCGTCAGCTTCGTGACTCCGCATTACCCTCTTGTGGCGCCGGAAGAGTTTTTCCGGATGTATCCAGTCGACGCCATGCCGGATCCCAAGTTCGGCCCCGGGTCCGGCTTCAAGCCGCATCCGTGGTTTAGCCACTACTTCGCCCCGGACCCCAATGCCGCGACCGGCAGCCGCCAGCAGCGTGTCGCGGTGGCCGCCTATCTCGCACTCTGCAGCTTCATGGATGCCCAGGTCGGTCGCGTCCTGGATGCCCTGGAGGCAACCGGACAGTCGGCCGACACGCGCGTCCTCTACACGTCCGACCACGGCGACAACGTCGGCGCCCGTGGCCTATGGGGAAAATCCAATCACTACGAGGAAGCCGGCGGCATTCCCTTCATCGTCGCGGGGCCCGGCATTCCGGCCGGGAAACTCTGCGGCACGCCGGTCACGCTGGCAGATGCCCAGCCCACGATCCTGCAGTCGGCGGGCCTGCCCCACGGGTCGAACCTCGCCCACAGCAAGTCGTTGCTCGGGATCGCACGCGCGCCCGATGACGAGCAGCGGATCGCGTTCAGCGAGTATCACGCCGCGGGGGCGCCGTCGGCCTCGTACATGATCCGCAAGGGCCGCCACAAATACATCCACTATGTCGGCTACGAGCCCGAGCTGTTCGACCTTGAGTCGGATCCCGAGGAAGGAACCAACCTCGCTGGCGATCCGGCGCACCGCGAGACGGTCAAGGCGTTCGACGCCCTGCTCCGCGGCATCCTCGATCCCGAGGAGGTGGATCGGCGGGCCAACGAAGCCCAGCGCCAACTGATCGAATCGCGCGGCGGACCTGAGAAGGTCATGGCCAACCTGATCACCGAGAAATCCTACACACCCGTCCCACCGAGCCTGATCGCCTGACTCCATCGACGAGGGTGAAATGCGACTGTTGACGTCACTTTGTGCAATCGTCCTGATTGCCTCCGCCGCGCAAGCCCATGCGCAGTATCCCGACAAGCCGGTGCGCATCGTCGTGCCGTTCACCGCGGGCGGCACGCCCGACACGGCCGCGCGCCGCGTGGCCCATCGCCTGACGGCCGAGCTCGGCCAGCAGTTCGTGGTCGAGAACCGGCCGGGAGCGGCCGGCAACATCGGCGCCGAGAGCGTGGCCCGTGCGGCGCCGGACGGCTACACGCTGCTGATGATGGCGAACAGCCACGTCATCAATCCGGCGCTCTACGCCAGGGTCGGCTACGACCCGGTGAAAGACTTCACGCCGATCTGCCGACTGGTGACGGGCATGTCGCTGATGGTCGTGCCCAAGTCGAGCCCGGCGAAGACGGTCGCCGAGTTCGTCGCGCTGGCGAAGGCCAACCCGGGCAAGCTCAACTACGCCTCAGGGGGGGCGGGCAGCCCAGCCCATCTGTCGGCCGAAGCCTTCCGCCTCGCGACCGGAATCGACTATGTGCACATCCCCCATCGGGGGGCGCCGGAGATCGTTCGCGCCCTTCTGGCCGATCTGGTGCAGGCCGGCTTCCCGACCTTCGACACCGCCTATCCTCAGGTCGAGCAGGGTGCCTTGCGCGCACTTGCCACCACCGGCGCCAAGCGGTCGCGCCTCCTGCCGGATGTCCCGACGATGCTCGAGGCCCTGCCCAACGGCTTCAGCCTGGAAGGCTGGCTGGCCCTTGTCGCACCGGCCGGAACTCCGCCGGAAGTGGCGAACCGCATCGTCGCCGCCTTGTCGAACGCCCTGGAAGACCCGGCTTTCCGGGCAGAGCTGGAGAAAGGCGGCATGGAGGTCGCCTTCGCCGGGCCGGCGGAGTTCACTGCCATACTTCCCGGCGAGGTCGCCAAGTGGAAGTCGATCGTGTTCAACGTCGGCGCGAAGGTCGAGTGACGAGCATGGGCACGGGCACGGGCACGGGCACGGGCACGGGCACGGCGACCGACGGCTGCGCACCCGATTGATCAAGATCAAGGCAAGACCGCCGGCAGGGTCGCCATCCTGTACCGTTACGACGGTCGAAAAGGATCGGCTCATGGCCGCTGCGGAACCCCTTCACGACATCGCCCATTTGGGTGGCGTCGAACTCTTCACGCCACTGCCCGACCCCAGCCTATGGTACTTCCGCGACCTGCTCGGTATGGAGGTCGTCCATACGGCCGGAGCAAGCGTCTACCTGCGCGGCTACGGCGACCATGCCGCCAGCACGCTCAAGCTGACGGCGGCGACGAAGCCCGGCGTGGGCTGCGTCTCGTGGCGCGCCATGAGCCCGGCGGCGCTGGAGCGGCGGGCGCAGGCCATCGAAGCGGCGGGCCTCGGCGTCGGCTGGACCAATGGCGATTTCGGCCGCGGCCGCAGCTACCGCTTCCACGATCCCGACGGCCACCTGATGGAAATCTACTACGAGGAGCAGAAGTTCGTGGCGCCGCCAGAGCTGCGCTCGACGCTGAAAAACCAGCCGCAGAAATACACCGGCCGCGGCGTCGGCGTGCGCCGCACCGACCATCTCGCCCTGCTGGCGGGCGACGTCGGCCGCAACCGCCGCTTCGCCCAGGAGCTGCTGGGCTTCCAGCTCCGCGAGCAGGTGGTCTTCGAGGAGGGCAAGAGCGAGATCGGCTCGTGGATGAGCCCGACCGCGGTGCACCACCAGCTCGCCTACGTGGTCGACGTGAAGGGCGGCCACGGCCGGCTGCACCACTTCTCGCTGTGGGTCGACAATCGCGAGGACGTCCTGCGGGCCGCCGACATCCTGGCCGAGAATCACATCTTCATCGAAGCCGGCCCCTCCAAGCACAACAACTCGCAGGGCTTCTACCTCTATTCCTACGAGCCGGGCGGCAACCGCGTCGAAATCTACTCCGGCAGCTACCTGGTGTTCGCGCCCGACTGGGAGCCGGTGACGTGGAACGAGCAGGAGCGCGGCACCGGCACCTACTGGGGCGCAGCGCTGCCCGACAGTTTTATCCAATACGCCACGCCCGACATCGAGGGTGGCGAGGCGGCCGAGGCGCCGAAGCTGCCGGTGTTCTTCTGAATCAGCCGTCGAGCTTCTTCTCGTAGAACACCGACCAGGTCACGTCGGGATAGTCGAGCACCGGCCCGCAGCGCGTGAAGCCAGAGCGCTCGTAGACCTTCCAGGCGGCATGGTGGCGGTCGCCGGTCTCCAGCACCAGCCGCTTCAATCCTTCGGACCGTGCCAGCGCCTCGATGCGCGCCACGATCTGCTCGCCGATCTTCCGGCCCCGGTGCGAAGGCCGCGTGTACATGCGCTTCACCTCGCCGACCCCGTCGCCATGGCGCTTCAGCGCCCCACAGGCAATGGCCGCGCCATTGTCGCGGGCGATGAAGACGGCCGTGCTGTCATTGGCCATCTGCTCCACGGTCAGGTGATGGCAATGTTCGGGCGGCGTCAGCTCGAGCAGGACGGCGTTCAGCTCGGCCACGAGCGTGCGGACCTCGTCCTGCAGCGGCGTCTCGACGGTGATTTCGACCGGCATAGCGTCAGCCTCTCAGGCCGCCACCTTCAGCGGACGCGCGCGATCGATCCGCGCCGCGTTCGCGCGGACTGTGCAAGGCGTTCCAAAGATCGGTCCGGCGATCGTTGCACAATTCATTCACATGCTTGCGCTGAACGCCTATCGCCTTGGCAAGCGCACCCTGCGTCAGTCCCAGCGGCTGCAGGAATTCTTCTATAAGGATCTCGCCGACCGTGGCCGGCTTGCGCTTCGTCATCAGCATGGATCGCCTCGCTTCACCTCCAGCCCTCACCCTTATTTGAGGAGCACGCCGAATGCGTGCGTCTCGAAGGATGAGGTAAGTGCTTGAATCGACTCATTTCATTTCCGGTCAGCCTCTCACGGTGAGGCCTGTAATCTGGCAGCAAACAGTCAACTACACTCCGTGCGGCACCAATATCTGCCGCACCGTCGCCACGTCCTGCAAGCGATCGAAGCCCACGTTCAGCTCGTCGAAGCCGATGCGCTGGCTCACCATGCGGTCGACCGGCAGCTTGCCCTGCTGGTAGAGCGCGATGAAGCGCGGGATGTCGCGCACCGGCACGCAGCTTCCCATGTAGGAGCCCTTGATGGTCTTCTCCTCGCTGACGAGCGCACTCTGCTTGAAGGAGAAGTCGGCGGCGATCGGCGAGAGGCCCGCCGACACCGTCGTGCCGCCCCAGCGGGTCACCAGATAGGCCGTCTCCATCGCCTTGATCGTGCCGGCGAGGTCGAAGGCATAGTCGACGCCGCCGTTGGTGAGATCGCGCACCTGCTTCACATGATCGGCGTCCTTGGCGTTCACCGTGTCGGTGGCGCCGAGCTGGCGCGCGAGGCCGAGCTTGTCGTCGGAGAGGTCGATGGCGACGATGCGGCCGGCGCCCGCCAGCACCGCGCCCATCAGGCCGCTCAAGCCCACGCCGCCCAGCCCCACGATGGCGACCGAGCTGCCGGGCTGGATCTGCGCGGTGTTGACCACCGCACCCACGCCCGTCACCACGGCGCAACCGAACAGCGCCGCCACGTCGAGCGGCAGGCTCTTGTCGATCACGACGATCGAACCGCGGTCGACCACGGCATATTCGGCATAGCAGGAGACGCCGGACTGATGGTTCACCGGCTTGCCGTCCATATGGAGGCGATGATTGCCGGAGAGAAGCTGGCCCGCGGCGCGCGGCGTGACCGAACGCTCGCAGATATAGGGCCGGCCTTCCAGGCAACGCCGGCAGCGGCCGCAGCTCACGTTGAAGGTGAAGCAGACATGGTCGCCCACCTTGACGTCGTGCACGCCCGCGCCCAGCTCGACGATCTCGCCCGCGCCTTCGTGGCCCAGCACGATCGGCGTGGGGCGCGGCCGGTCGCCGTTGATCAGCGACAGGTCGGAGTGGCAGAGCCCGGCGCCGCCCACCTTGACCAGCACCTCGCCCTCGCCGGGCGGATCGAGATCGACTTCGACGACGTGGATGGGCTTCGACTTGGCGAAGGGGCGCGGCGCGCCGCAGACCGTGAGAACGCCGGCTTTCATCTTCATGCGATTCCTCCGTCGACCCGGATCAGCGATCCGGTGGTGAAGCTCGATTTGCTCGAGGCGAGATAGAGTGCCGCCGTCACGATCTCCTCCGGCTGGCCGCTGCGCTTGAGCGCCGCCGTCGGGTTGGCCTTGTGCTCTTCCGGCCAGGCCTTGGAGACGTCGGTGAGGAAGCGGCCGGGCGAAATCGTGTTCACGCGCACCTTGGGACCGTACTCGAAGGCGAAGGCCTCGGTGAGGGCATTGAGCGCCGCCTTGGCGCCGGCATAGGGCGCGATCTGCGGCCGCGGCCGGAGCGCGCCGGCGCTGGAAATGTTGATGATCGAGCCGCCGTCGCCCCGGGCCATGCGGCTGCCGACCAGCGACATCAGCCGGAACGGCGCCTTGAAGTTCAGCGACACGATGCGGTCGAACAGCTGTTCGGAGGTTTCCAACGACGAGGGTGCCAGCGGCGAGGAGCCGGCGTTGTTCACCAGGATGTCGACCTTGCCGAAGGCGGCGTAGGCCGCGTCCACCAGGCCGTCGAGCTCCTGCCAGTTGGCCACGTTGCAGGCATGGGTCGCTGCCTTGCGCCCCAGCGCGCGGACCTCGGCAGCGGCCTTGTCGCAGGCCTCGAGCTTGCGGCTGGTGATGAACACGTCGGCGCCATGGGCGGCGAAGGCCTTCACCATCTGGTACCCCAGCCCGCGGCTGCCTCCCGTGACGAGGGCGACCTTGCCGGTGAGATCGAAGTAGTTGGTCATCAAAACTCTCGCGATGCTCTTGACCCCCTCCGGCCTTCGGCCACCTCCCCCGTATGACGGGGGAGGAGTTTGAGTTTTTACTCCTCCCCCACTTGGGGGGAGGTGGCCGAAGGCCGGAGGGGATCGCAGGCCAAGAAGGAACCTGAGAGAAGCATAGCGCCGCTTTCTTGGACACTGGCATGTCGCTTGCTTAGAGTGTTGTGGAGCGAAACAAGACGGTCGTTATGAGCATCCACGTCGCGCTGCATCATCGAACGACCTACCGCTATGACCGGCCGGTGGCGCTCGGCCCGCAGGTCGTGCGCCTGCGGCCGGCGCCGCATTCCCGTACACCGGTGCTGTCCTACTCGCTCAAAGTCACCCCGGCCGAGCACTTCATCAACTGGCAGCAGGACCCGCAGGGCAACCACCTGGCGCGGCTGGTGTTCCCGGAGAAAACCGACAGGTTCGAGATCGTGGTCGATCTCGTGGCCGACATGTCGGTCAACAATCCCTTCGACTTCTTCCTCGAGCCCGAGGCCGAGCACTGGCCCTTCGCCTACGATGCCTCGCTGGCCGAGGAGATCGCACCGTTCCGCAAGCTGGAACCGCCGGGGCCGCTCCTCAAGGCATGGCTCGCCAAGGTCGACCGTACGAAAGTGCGGACCGTCGATTTCATTGTCGGGCTCAATGCGCGACTGCAAAAAGAGATCGGCTACATCGTGCGGCTGGAGCCGGGCGTGCAGACCTGCGAGCAGACGCTGGCGCTCGCCAAGGGCTCTTGCCGCGACACTGGCTGGCTGCTGGTCACCATCATGCGCCACCTGGGGTTCGCCGCGCGCTTCGCCTCGGGCTACCTGATCCAGCTGAAACCCGACGAGAAGCCGCTCGACGGGCCCGAAGGCCCGACCGACGATTTCACCGACCTCCATGCCTGGTGCGAGGTCTATCTGCCGGGCGCGGGATGGATCGGGCTCGATCCGACCTCCGGCCTGCTGACGGGCGAAGGCCACATCCCGCTCGCCTGTACGCCCGAGCCCTCGAGCGCGGCACCGATCGAGGGTGCGGTCGAGAAATCCGAGGTCGATTTCGCGCACGAGATGACGGTGCGGCGCGTGCGCGAGACGCCGCGCACCACCAAGCCCTACACCGACGAACAATGGGCGACGCTGCTGAAGGTCGGCGAGGCGATCGAACGCGATATCGCCAAGGGGGACGTCCGCCTCACCATGGGCGGCGAGCCCACGTTCGTGTCGGTCGACGACATGGACGGCGCGGAGTGGAACACGCTGGCGCTGGGACCGGAAAAGCGCCGCTTGGCCGGCGTGCTGTTCCGCAAGCTCGCGGATCGCTTCGCCCAGAAGCCGCTGCTGCATTTCGGCCAGGGCAAATGGTATCCCGGCGAACAACTGCCGCGCTGGGCTCTGGGCTGCTACTGGCGCAAGGACGGCCAGCCGATCTGGCGCGACCCGCATCTCACCGCCGTCGAATCCAAGCCGGTCGGCGCCACGCCGGAAGCGGCGCAACGCTTCGCGCTCGCCGTCGCCGAGCGGCTGCAGCTCAATCCCGGCTACCTCTTCCCGGCCTTCGAGGACACTTGGTACTACCTCTGGCGCGAGCGGCGCCTGCCGAGCAACGTCGCGGTCGACGCAGCCAAGGTGAAGGACCCGCTGGAGCGCGAACGGCTGGCGCGGATTTTCGAGAAGGGGCTCGAGAGTGCCGCGGGTTACGTGTTGCCGATCGCCCGGGAGCATAACGGACGGGCAAACGGACATGGTGGGCGCTGGCGCAGCGGGCCGTGGTTCCTGCGCACCGAGAAGTGCTACCTGATCCCCGGCGACTCCGCGCTCGGCTACCGCCTGCCGCTCGATTCGCTGCCTTGGGCGGCGCCGGCCGATACCGACTTCATCGCCGATCCCGATCCGATGGTCGCCTATCCCGACCTGCCGCCGCTCGACACCTTCCGCCGTGCGCCGGTGCTGCGCCGCCAGGAACGCGGAATCCCCGCCGACACGACCGGTGATGTCGATGCACGTCGCGAAGCCTGGCGCCGCGCCCTCGCGCCCGATCTCGCGGCCCGGCCCGGCATCGGCGCCTCGGCCGGCGCCATCGTGCGCACCGCCATGTCGTTCGAGCCCCGCGACGGGCATCTCTACGTCTTCATGCCGCCGGTCGAGCGCACCGAGGACTATCTCGACCTGGTGGCGGCGGTGGAGGACACCGCCGAGGAACTGGGCCAGCCCGTCTTCATCGAAGGCTATCCGCCGCCGGGCGGAGATTCGCGGCTGCTGAACTTCAGCGTCACGCCCGACCCCGGCGTCATCGAGGTCAATATCCACCCCGCCGCGAGCTGGCCCGAACTCGTGGAGCGTACCGAGATCGTCTACGAGGAAGCGCGCACGACGAGGCTGGGCGCGCAGAAGTTCATGATCGACGGCCGGCATACCGGCACTGGCGGCGGCAATCACTTCGTGCTGGGCGGCCCATCGGCACCCGACTCGCCGCTGCTGCGCCGGCCCGACCTGCTGAAGAGCCTGTTGGGCTACTGGATCAACCATCCCTCGCTCTCGTATCTCTTCTCGGGACTGTTCATCGGCCCGACCAGCCAGCACCCGCGCGTCGACGAGGCGCGCAACGATTCGCTGCACGAGCTTGAAATCGCCTTCAGCCAGATCGCGCCCGGCAGACAGACGCCGCCGTGGCTGGTCGACCGCGTGTTCCGCAACCTGCTGGTCGACGCCACCGGCAACGCGCACCGCACCGAGTTCTGCATCGACAAGCTCTTCACGCCGGACAGCGCCGCCGGCCGGCGCGGCCTCCTGGAACTGCGCGCCTTCGAGATGCCGCCGCACTGGCGCATGAGCGTGGCCCAGCAGGCATTGCTGCGCGGCCTGGTCGCGAAATTCTGGGACCGCCCCTACGACCGGCAGCTCAGCCGCTGGGGCACCCGCCTGCACGACGACTTCATGCTGCCGCACTTCGTCTGGCAGGACTTCAGCGACGTGCTGGCCGATCTCGCCGAGGCGGGCTACCGCTTCGAGCCGGAATGGTTCGCGCCGCATTTCGAATTCCGCTTCCCGCGCCTGGGCGAGGTCGCCCAGCGCGGCATTGGGCTGGAGCTGCGCCATGCGCTGGAGCCCTGGCACGTGCTGGGCGAGGAGCCGGGCGGCGGTGGCGCGGTGCGCTATGTCGATTCCTCGGTCGAACGCCTGCAGGTGAAGGTCGAAGGGCTGAACGATGCGCGCCACGTGATCGCCTGCAACGGCTGGCGCCTGCCGCTGCGCGCCACCGGCACCGCCGGCGAATACGTGGCCGGCGTCCGCTACCGCGCCTGGCAGCCGCCCAATGCGCTGCACCCGACCATCGGCGTCCATGCCCCGCTCACCTTCGACATCCACGACAGCTGGAGCGGGCGGTCGCTGGGCGGTTGCAGCTATCACGTCTCCCATCCCGGCGGCCGCAGCTACGACCGCGTGCCCGTGAACGCCAACGAGGCCGAGGCGCGCCGGCGGGTCCGCTTCTTCCCCATCGGCCACACCCCGGGCGAGATGCCCGAGCCGCGCCGGATGGAAAATCCCGAGCATCCGCTGACGCTGGATCTCAGGCGGGCGTAGTGTCAGACATCATCGCTTTCTCGCTCCTCTCCCCCGCTAGGGGGAGAGGAATATAAGCGGAGAAGGCCGGAGGGGGTCGGTGGACCTCGCTCCCTCCCCGTGCGATTCTAACCCTTCCTATTTCCTTCCTTCAGCGGGCCCATGGAGTCGTTGCGCGGCCTCCTCTCTTCGCCGGCAAGCGCCTACGACGAACTGGTCACCGGCCAGAAGTCGATCCGCTATCACTGGCAGGGCATCCTCAGCGTCATCCGCGCGCTGCCGGGCGGGCTGGGCGAGCGCGTGGAAAGCGCGCGCCGGCAGCTCGAGGAATCGGGCGCCACCGTCAACCTGCTCGACGATCGCGCAGCACCGCGTTGGACGTTCGACCCCCTGCCCTTCGTGGTCGCCCCGGATGAATGGTCGGCGCTCGAAACCAACCTGATCCAGCGCGCCCGCCTGCTCGATGCCATCCTCGCCGATATCTACGGCCCGCAGACCCTGCTGAAGGAACGACTGCTGCCGCCGATGCTGGTGCACGCCAACCGGCATTTCCACCGGCCCTGCCAGGTCACCGACGGGGTGGCGCCGACGCGCCGCCTCGGCCACTACGCCGTCGACCTGGTGCGGCTGGGCGACGGCCGCTGGCACGTGCTGGCCGACCACACCGAAGTGCCGGCCGGCATCGGCTACGCGCTGGAGATGCGCCGGGTGCTGGCGCGCAGCCTGCCCGAGGCCTTCCGCTCCATCCCGGTGCGGCATCTCAGGCCCTTCGTCGACCGTTGGCACGATTCGCTGCTGGCGATGTCGCCCGGCGATATCGCCCATCCGAACATGGCCGTGCTGACGCCGGGCTCGCTGTCGGCCACCTACTTCGAGCACGTCTACCTCGCCCGTGCGCTCGGCGTGCCGCTGGTCGAAGGCGGCGATCTGGTGGCGCGCGACGGCCAGGTCTCGCTGAAAACCCTGGCCGGCCTGCGGCCGGTCCACATGCTGCTGCGCCGCCTCGACAGCGCCTTCGCCGATCCGCTGGAGCTGCGGGCCGATTCGGCGCTCGGCGTCACCGGCCTGGTCGAGGCGACGCGCAACGGCCGCATCGTGCTGGCGAACGCGCTCGGCTCGGGCGTCGTCGAGACCCCGGCCCTGATGCCCTTCCTCGAACGCCTGTGCGAACGCCTGCTCGACCAGCCGCTCGGCCTGCCGTCGCTCGACGTGTGGTGGCTGGGCGAGCCCTCGGCCGCGGCCTTCGTGCTGGCCAACCTCGACACGATGATCGTGCGCCCCTGCCTCGGCGCCGACCGCGAGCCGATCGTGGTCGGCATGCTGGAGCCGGCCGAACGCAAGGCCCTGGAGCAGCGGCTGCGGTCCGAGCCCGGGCAGTTCGTGGCCCAGCATCCGTTCACGCCCTCGCTCAGTCCGCGCTGGGACGGCCAGGGCCTGGCGCCGGCAGCGGTCGTGATGCGCGTGTTCGTGAGCGCCGAGGGCGACAGCTACCGCGTGCTGCCGGGCGGCCTCGCGCGCGAGCCCATGGGCGACACTGCTTTGCGTTCGCTCAGCCGGCTCAACGGCACCTTGAAGGACGTCTGGGTGCTGGCCGAGGACGCCGCCGACGTGGAACTGCCGGCGACCCGGCGGTTCCACCAGCTCGCCGTCGAACGCGGCGGCGCCGACCTGCAAAGCCGCGTCGCCGACAACCTGTTCTGGCTCGGCCGCTATATCGAGCGGCTGGACAACGACTCCCGCCTGCTGCGCACCACCGTCACCAGGATCGCACAGGGCGCCATGGGCCCCCGCGATTCCGTCGAACTGCGCCTGCTCGGCAAGCTGCTTTCACAGGCGAACCTGATGGAGCAGGCGTCGGCCCTCGCGGCGCCGGAGAGCGCCGCCTTCCAACAGGGCCTGGAGGGCGTCGCATCCGACGACCGCGGCCTCGCCACCGTGCTCGATGCCATCCAGCGCCTCGCCGGCACGCTCCGCGACCGCTTTTCTGCCGACATGACGATCGCGGCCGGACCGCTGATGTCCGAAGTGCGCCAGCGGCTGCTGTCGGCGCGCGGCAACCTCGATCCGCTGCTCGCGGCCCTCGATGAAATCGTGCGTTTCGTCGCCACCCTGTCGGGCCTCGCCCAGGAGAACATGACCCGTGGCACGGGCTGGCGGTTCCTCGATCTCGGGCGCCGCCTCGAACGCGCGCAGTTCGTCCTGACCGGGGCGCTCAACTCCTTCACCCAGTCGCCGATCGACTGGGATGCCGCGATGCGCCTGGCCCTCGAACTGTGCGACAGCACCATCACCTATCGCACCCGCTATCTCGGCCAACTCCAGCCGGCGCCGGTGCTCGACCTGGTCATCCTCGACGACAGCAATCCGCGGGCACTCGCCTTCCAGCTTCGCACCATCGGTGTTCATCTCGACTATCTGGCGCAGGCCTCGGGCGTGCAGGTGCCGGCGCTCCCCGACTCGCTCGACGGGGACCTCGCCGCCGTCGTCCGCCAGTTCGGCGGCGACGAGCAGGCCTGGCGGCACGAGGGCCTGGCTCTGGCCATGCTGCGCGACGTCACGGCCGACGCCGACGAGCGGCTGGAGGCGCTCTCCGAGGCGATCACGCGTGCCTATTTCTCGCACGTGCCGGCGTCGCAGGCCGTCGGCACCTCGGGCGGCTGAAGGAGACGCGGCCCATGAAATACCTGCTCTCGCACCGCACCTCGTACAGCTACACCAGCAACGTCGACTCGGCGCATCACATCGCCCATCTCAGGGCCCGCGAATTCCCCGGCCAGAAGGTGACCTCGATCGGCATCGAGACCGATCCGGCACCGGCGCTCGCGGTGCAGCACCTCGATCATTTCGGCAATCACATCGACATCCTGCGCATCGACAAGCCGCACACGCGCTTCGACATCGAGGTCCGCGCCGCGATCGACGTCCGTTTCCCCGATCCGCCACCCGCCGCCTCGACGCCGCGCTGGGAGGAGATCCGCGCGGCCCTGAACGGCGACGGTTTTCCGGTGCCGGTCGAGGCGAGCGAGTTCGTCCACGACTCGCCGCTGGTGCCGGCCGTCGAGGCGCTGCAGGCCTATGGCGCCCAGTCGTTCACGCCGGGCCGGCCGATCCTCGAGGCGGCCCGCGAACTCACCTCGCGCATCAAGGGCGACTTCGCCTACCAACCCGGTGCCACCGACATCAGCACCCCGCTGGCCGAGGTCTTCGCCGGCAAGAGCGGCGTTTGCCAGGATTTCGCCCATGTCGAGATCGCGGCGCTTCGCGCCCATGGCCTCGCCGCCGGCTACGTCTCGGGCTACATCCGCACGGTTCATTCCCGCAGCGAACTCGCCCTGCGCGGTGCCGACGCGAGCCATGCCTGGGTGGCGGTGTGGTGCGGCGACGCGACCGGCTGGGTTCATCTCGACCCGACCAACGACCTGGTGGCCCGCGAGGACCACGTGGCCGTCGCCTGGGGCCGCGACTTCGCCGACGTGAGCCCGCTACGCGGCGTGATCCTGGGCGGCGACTCCCATACCTACAGTGTCGGCGTCACCCTGGTGCCGACCGGCGGCTGAGCGTCAGCCGCCGAGGAAGTCCTTCGTCCACTGTCCATAATCGGCCTCGCGGGTGACGCGCTTCATCAGTTCGGCATCGGCCACGCCCTGCAGCTTCGAGGGCGCCGTGCCGTCCCTCAAGGCCTTCAGCGTGTCGTGCACCGCTTTCACCGCCGCAGCGAAAGGCTGGTGGCCCTGCAGGGCGATGCGCACGCGCCGGGCCGCGAGGTAGTCGAGGTCGGTGAGTTCGCCCGACACCCCGCCCATGATCAGCGGCAGGCTGGTCGCGGCCGAAATGGCGTCGAGTTCGGCCCGCGTCCTGATGCCGACGAAGAACAGCGCATCGACGCCCGCCGCCTCATAGGCCTTGCCGCGGGCGATGGCGTCGTCGAGCCCGCTGATGGCGATCGCGCTGGTGCGGCCGGCGATCGAGAGCAGCGGATCCTGCCGGCCGGCGAGTGCGGCCTTCATCTTGCCAACGCCTTCGGCAATGGAGATGAGCTGCGGCTTGGTCGTGCCATGCGGCGTCGGCAGCTCGGTGTCCTCGATGCTCATGCCGCTGACGCCGGCCGTCTCCAGCTCCTCGACCGTGCGCTTGACGTTGAGCGCGTTGCCGTAGCCATGGTCGGCATCGACCATCAGCGGCAGATTGCCGGCGCGGTTGATGCGGTAGGTTTGGGCCGCGAACTCGGAAAGCGTGAGGACGATCAGGTCGGGTGCGCCCAGCACCGTCATCGAGGCGACGGAACCCGCGAACATGCCGATCTCGAACCCGAGATCCTCGGCGATGCGGGCGGAGATCGGATCGAAGACCGACCCGGGGTGAAAGCAGCGATCTCCGGCGAGCAATGCGCGAAAGTGCCGGCGGCGGTCGGTCCAATGCATGACGATCAATCCTCCCTCGATCCGGCCCTTGCATAGCAAAACCATGGGCCTCCGACCCTTGTTTTAACCGGGCCTGCCGGCGTAGCGTTGTCAGGGGAGGCCGTCCTGGATACCGCGATTCCGACACCCAGCACCCTGGCCGGAGACCGCGCCGTGATTGCGCGCGCCGAGGCCCTGCGCCCGGAGATCGAGGCGGCGTCGAACGACATCGAGAAGCACCGGCGTCTGCCGCCTGCATTGCTCGACAAGCTGCACGAGGCGCAGCTGTTCCGGCTGCTGCTGCCACGCTCGTCGAACGGGGTCGAGACCGACCCCGTCACTTTCTTCCACGTGATCGAGACCCTCGCCCGCGGCGATGCCTCCACCGCGTGGTGCGTGAGCCAGGGCGGCGGCTGCGCCATGTCGGCAGCCTACCTCGACCTGCCGGTGGCCAACGAGATCTTCGGCAATGATCCGCGCGCCGTGCTGGCGTGGGGTCCGGGCCCCAAGGTCAAGGCCATCGAGACCGAGGGCGGCTACCGCGTCACCGGCGTCTGGTCCTTCGCTTCGGGCGGCCGGCACGCGACGTGGCTGGGCGCACACTGTCCGATCTTCAGAGCCGACGGTTCGCGCCTGATCGGGCCGGATGGCGCCCAAGTCGAGCGCACCATGCTGGTGCGAGCCGAGGAAGTTGCCTGGACCGACATCTGGGACACGGTCGGCCTTCGCGGCACGGCGAGCGACCAGTTCACCCTCAATGACCACTTTGTGCGCACCAGCCATTCGATCACCCGAGACTTCGAGAAGGAATGCCGCGAGCCCGGCCCGCTATATCGCATGTCGGCGATGACCTGCTACGAAGTGGGATTCGCCGGCGTGGCGCTCGGCATCGCCCGAGCCTCGCTCGATGCCTTCGTCGAGGTGGCGCGCAACAAGGTGCCGCGGGGCCACAAAAGCCCGCTGCGCGACAACGCCGTCGTCCAGTCCAACGCCGCCCAGTCCGAGGTGAACGTGCGCGCCGCCCGCGCCTTTCTGCTGCAGGCGGTGGCAGACATCTGGCACACCATCAACCGGTCGGGTGCCAATCTCACGATCGACCAGCGCATCACCATCCGCATGGCCTCGACCCACGCCATCCACAAGGCACGCGAGGCCGTCGACTTCGCCTACAACGCCGCCGGCGCCAGCGCGATCTTCGGCAGTCACCCGCTGGAACGCCGCTTCCGCGACATTCATACCGTCACCCAGCAGCTGCAGGGCCGGCTCGCCCATTTCGAAACCGTCGGGGCCTGGATGCTGGGTGCCGACGCCGACCTCACCTTCGTTTGACCGACAACCGGAGATCACCATGCCGCTCGGCGCCCTGCAGCACTACACCATCGAGCCGTCCAACCTCGAACGCACCAAGAAGTTCTATTGCGAGGTCCTGGGGCTGAAGAACGGCGACCGACCGCCACTCGGCTTCCCTGGCTACTGGCTCTATTCCGGCGGCGTCGCCACCGTGCACCTGCTGGGACCGCGCAAGCCGCGCGAAGGTATCGTGGTGCGCGGCACCAAGAAGAAGTTCAAGGACACTGGCCGCTTCGACCACATCGCCTTCGCCGCAACCAGCATTGCCAGCGTGCGCAAGCGGCTGAAGAGCAAGAAGGTGAAGTTCCGCGAGCAGATCGTGCCGCGCACCGGGGCGATGCAGATCTTCCTCTACGATCCCGACGGCGTGGGCGTGGAGCTGAACTTCCCGCCGCCGTAAGTGCTGCTTTCCCTCACCATCGACAAGATCGAGCCTCTGGCGGACGGCACCCCGTTCGGCGCCGTGGGCGCCTATGAGCGCGTGATCGGCACCGCGCACGGCGAGGTCGATCCGGCTGATCCCGCCAATAGCGGCATCGCCCTGATCGACAAGGCCCCGCGCAACGCCCGCGGCAAGGTCGAGTACACCACCGATGTCTTCATCCTGCGGCCGAAGGATCCGGCCCGGGGCAACGGCCGCATCCTCTACGAAGTGAACAACCGTGGCCGCAAGATGCTGTTCGGCAACATCGCCGATGGCCCGCAGGGCGTGAACGATCCCAGGACCCCGGCCGATCTCGGCAATGGATTTCCGTTGAGGCTCGGGTTCACCATCGTCTGGTCGGGCTGGGACCCCGACGCGCCGCGCGCCAACATGGGGCTGGCGCTTACCGCCCCCGTCGCTACCGAAAATGGCAAAATCGACGGCGAGCCGATCTTCCAGACGGTGCGCGACGAATTCGTCTCGGGCACCCGGGTGGGCGTGCTGGAAACCTTCAAGCTCTCCTACGAAGTCGCCCCCCTGAAAGAGCCGCGCCCGCGGCTGACGGTGCGCGAGCGCGCGGCCGACGCGCCGCAGGAACTGCCGCTCGGCCAATGGACGTTCGTCGACAGGCGTTCGATCAGGCTGACCGACGGTGCCAAGCCCAAGCCGGGCCATCTCTACGAGCTCCGCTATGTGGCCAGGAGCCCCAAGGTGCAGGGCCTGGGCTTTGCCGCCACCCGCGATGTCGTGAGCTGGCTGCGCTACGACCCCGTCGCGACGACCGCCACGGGACGACCGATCACCCACGCGCTCGCCATCGGCTTCTCGCAGGCCGGCCGCTATCTGCGCGACCACATCGGCCAGGGCTTCAATCGCGACGAAGAAGGCCGCCGGGTCTTCGACGGCATCCATTCGCATATCGCCGGCATCGGCCGCGTGTTCTTCAACATGCCGTTCGCCCAGCCGGCCCGCACCAACACCCAGCATGAGGACAGTGGCTTCCCTGAGAACGCCTTTCCCTTCTCGACCGCGACCCTTGCCGATCCGCTCACAGGACAGACGGGCGCGCTGCTTCGTGGTGACGGCTCTGATCCGCTGCTGATCGAGACCAACACTTCCACGGAATACTGGCAGAAGGGCGCTTCGCTGCTCCACACCGACCCGCTCGGCACCAAGGACGTGGCGCTGCCCGAAAATTCGCGGGTCTACATGATCGCCGGCACCCAGCATGGCGGCCGCGCCGGCGCGCCTTCCGACTTCGGTCCCAACATCAATCCGCGCAACCCGCACAATC
>Ga0209514_10003537_pt1 | contig 22148 bp, 21 predicted proteins | sample Subgrocontami58m_FD_187452 | JGI IMG/M metagenome (GOLD analysis project Ga0209514, IMG submission 187452) | Subsurface groundwater microbial communities from S. Glens Falls, New York, USA - GMW37 contaminated, 5.8 m (SPAdes) (version 3) | ecosystem: Environmental > Aquatic > Deep subsurface >...
CGGAAGCGGGCAAGGCCACCCGGATCTTCGCGAGCAGATCACCCAAATCATGGCGCTTGAGGGCATCTCCGCTCATCCAGATGACGTTATCGTCACAACCGGCTCTCAACAGGCACTCGATTTGATTTCCCGAATTTTCATCGATCCCGGCGATGTCGTACTTGCTGAAGCGCCCTCATATGTCGGCGCACTCGGCACCTTTCGTCAGTACCAAGCGCAAATCGTTCATATCGCGATGGATGACGATGGACTAATCCCAGAAAGTGTCCGACAAGCAATTTCAGCGGTTCGCGCGTCCGGACGAAAAATCAAGTTTCTCTATACAGTTCCAAATTTTCATAACCCGGCCGGTGTCACGCTCTCAGCAAGCCGAAGACGGGAGATAATTGAAATCGCCCGCGAGAATAGTGTTCTGATCATCGAAGATAATCCCTATGGTCTCTTGGGTTTCAATGAAGAGCCAAGTCGGGCCATGCGCGCTGACGACCAAGAGAATGTCATCTACTTGGGATCGTTCTCTAAAACGTTTGCACCAGGTCTGCGTGTTGGCTGGGCGGCAGCTCCGCATGCAGTGCGCGAAAAGATGGTGATGGCAAGTGAGTCAACGATTCTCTGTCCATCCAACTTCGCCCAAATGGCAATCTCGCGATACCTAGCCACCCAACCTTGGCTTGATCAAATAAAGAACTTCCGCGAGCTCTACCTCGAGCGTAGAGATGCAATGCTTGAAGCACTTGACCAACATTTCCCCGCAAGTGCGACGTGGACTAAGCCGCGTGGTGGCTTTTATGTCTGGGCAACCCTCCCAGAAGGAATTGATACGAAGGCAATGTTGCCTCGGGCAATCACAGCCCGCGTCGCCTACGTACCTGGCACAGCCTTCTATGCCGACGGGTTTGGTACGAGGTCGATGCGGCTCTCTTACTGCTATCCAACCCCGGAACGTATTCAAGAGGGCGTGCGTCGCCTAGCCAGTGTGATCGATGAAGAGATGGAATTGCGACAGACTTTCGGCACCATTAGTGGGGATGAGAAAAAATGACTAGCCTCTCGAAAGTTGTCGTCCTGGCTGGCGGTCTCTCCCATGAGCGAGACGTCTCACTCCGCTCAGGCCGCCGAGTCGCTCTGGCACTTCGAAGCAAGGGCGTGGAAGTACTCGAGGTAGACCCTGATGGCTCTTTACTGTCCACGCTCCAGACCTTTGCGGGCGAGGCGGGGGTTGTCCTCTTCCCTACGCTTCACGGGGCTGCCGGTGAGGACGGGTCTATCCGAGATGTTATTGAAGTCGTCGGCCTGCCCTACGTCGGCTCTCGACCGGATGCCTGCCGGGTAGCCTTCAATAAACCTGTCGCCAAAAGCATTGTTGTCTCTTCGACAACATTCGTTCCGCGCGGGATAGTTCTTCCACACTCGACCTTTCGCGAGTTGGGTGCTATCCCTCTGTTGGATGCGATAAGTGAAAAATTGGGTATGCCACTCATGGTCAAGCCGACTAAGGGTGGGTCTTCACTCGGTGCCACTCTGGTAAGAGACATAAAGAGTCTGCCAGAAGCAATGATCTCTTGCTTCGCATATGGGAGCGATGCACTTATTGAAGAAGGAATCAACGGAACTGAGATTGCGATTTCCATCATTGATGACGGAACAGGACCACGTGCATTACCTGCGGTTGAAATTGTTCCCGACTCGGGTTTCTACTCATATGAGGCTCGCTACACAGCTGGTCTAACGGAATTCTTTGTGCCGGCGCGCATCGATGACGAGATCGCACGACGAGCTGCCGGGGTTGCTCTAGATGCCCATAATCGCTTGGGGCTACGCGATATTTCGCGTTCAGACCTGATTATTGATGACCATGGTGGGATCTGGTTCCTTGAGGTCAACCTTGCGCCTGGGATGACTGAGACATCTCTTCTGCCACAGAGTGTTGGAGCAGCCGGATTGGATATCGGCGATGTCTATCTCTCATTAGCGACTAATGCGCTAGCGCGTTCATCTTTCAAGTAAAGTAAGAATCCGCTCAAGATCATCAATAGATGCAAATTCGATCGTCATCTTCCCTTTACGTTTTCCAAGTTCTACTCGAACTCGAGTTTCGTAACGATCTGAAAGTCGTTCCGAAATTTCCTTGAGTCGTGGCGAAACTGGTTTGGCATTTTTTCTACGCGGCTTCTTCTCATCGACTCCCAGCGCAACGATCTCTTCAGTAGCTCTGACACTCAAACCTTCAGAAACAATCCGATTCGCTAACGCTTCCATCGCATCGACATCGGTCAAGCCAAGAATCGCTCGAGCATGCCCGGCTGACAAGACCCCAGCAGCGACCTTGCGCTGCACACCTGAGGGCAACTTCAAGAGTCTGATTGTGTTCGATATTTGTGGGCGCGATCTGCCAATTCGAGCAGCCAACTCCTCATGCGTACAGCCAAAATCTTTGAGAAGCTGGTCGTAAGCGGCCCCTTCTTCAAGGGGGTTTAGTTGGCTTCGGTGGAGGTTCTCAAGGAGTGCATCTCGGAGAAGCGCATCGTCACCCGTCTGTTTGATGATCACCGGCATGGTGGCTAGGCCGGCTGCCTCACAGGCGCGCCACCTCCGCTCACCCATGATAAGTTCATACCGATTTATGCCGATTTGTCGTACTACTGGCGGCTGGAGGAGACCAACCTCTCTGATGGAGTGGGTCAGCTCCGCGAGTGATTCTGCATCGAAAGCTTGCCGTGGTTGGCGGGGGTTGGGAGAGATTGAGCCGATCGGAACCTCAGCCAAGGTGGCTAGGTTCGATGAGATCTCCGTTGCCGGCTGGCCGGGTTCATTGGGTGGACGGGTACTTCCCTTTGTGGAAAGGGAGCCCTGCGGGATTAGAGCCCCCAGACCACGGCCAAGACCACCTATCTTTCCACTCATCGGGCGATCTCCTGACTCGTGTTCTCGGCTCGTTCAGCCAGTTCTCTTGCCGCCTCGAGGTAGGCGATCGCACCAGGTGAGAGTGGGTCATACGTCATGACCGTCTGACCATAGGAAGGCGCCTCAGAAATTCGGACGCTCCTAGGAATTGCTGAGCTTAAAACCGCATTGGGGAAATTGTTCCGCACATTTGCCGCCACGTCGGCTGCGAGTCGGGTACGCCCGTCGTACATGGTGAGCAGTACCGTAGAGAGAACCAAATCCGCATTTAGGTGTTCAGTTACTAGACCTAGGGTCCGAAGGAGTTGGGTCACGCCTTCTAGGGCGTAATACTCGCATTGGATGGGAATGAGGAGTTCCTGAGCAGCTACCAGGGCGTTGAGTGTAAGAAGCCCGAGGCTAGGTGGACAGTCAATTAAGACGTAGTCAAAGCGTTGACTAGCCTTCTCCCGCTCATTTAGGAGGCGGGTGAGTGAACGACGGAGGCGGTGTTCACGGGCGACCATTGGCACCAACTGGATTTCGGCACCGGCGAGATCCAGGGTCGCTGGTGCGCACTCGAGTTGATCAAAGCCAGCCACTCTGACTAGCACGTCACCGAAGGGTTTATCTTCAACCAGTACCTCGTACATGCCCTCGACGCCTTCAGTGTGGTGGTCGACTCCAAGCGCGGTTGAAGCATTTCCCTGCGGATCTAGGTCAATGACCAGTACCCGTAGGCCCCCCATCGCGAGGGCAGCGGCGAGATTGACCGTTGAGGTCGTCTTACCAACCCCACCCTTCTGGTTGGCAATAGTGAGAATCCTGGTTGTTGATGGAACCTTCATCGGCTCTTTGAGCCGACGAACGCCAACCACTGGTCGCTCCTGTGTTTCACGTGAAACGGTCTGACTTGTCACTGCCAAATCACCTTTCGATGCGGATAACTCTGCCAGGTTGCGGAGCTTCCGGATAGCCACGAGTCTCGATTACTTCAACCCGCTTTACCCCAAGAGTGGCGATGAGGTCGGCTGCCTCCTCGACTTCGCGAGCCGCTCCCTCTCCCTTCAAAGCTAGAAGAACCCCACCAGGTCCTACCAGCGGCCAGCAGATCGGTAGCAGTTTCCCCAAGTTAGCCACCGCCCGCGCAGTGACATGTCTATATTGACTTTGATGTTCTTCAGCCCGACCACGGATGACGGTCACCCGCTCCCCAAGGGCCAACGCTTGGACAAACTCCGATAAAAGGGTGGCCCGACGGAGCAAGGGCTCAAGTAAGGTCACCTTTAGATCGGGTCGGGCCAGGGCGATGACGAGCCCGGGGAGTCCGGCCCCGCTGCCTACATCAAGGAGTTGGGCCTGGGGCTCAATTAAATCGGCCACAGCCAAGCAATTAAAGATGTGGCGCTCCCAAATCCGGTCTGCTTCGCGAGGTCCGATGGCCCCGCGCTCCACCCCGACGCTTACCAAGAGTGAGGCATAGAGTGCGATCTGCACCTCAGCACCCGGGAAGAGTTCGGTAAGCCGCTCGCCAGTAGGCGGTGTTTCACGTGAAACTTCAGGCAGGGAGGATCACAACCCGCCGATTTGGCTCTTCGCCCTCCGACTCGCTCCGCAAGCCCAAGGCGGCGATTGCGTCGTGTATGACTTTCCGCTCAAATGGATTCATTGGTTCCAATGTGAAAGCTACGCCACTCTTCGTTACTTCCGCCGCGGCGCGTTCGGCGGTAACAACTAGTTCACTCCGTCGCTTAGCGCGGAAACCATCGACGTCGAGCATTAAGCGGCTCCGTTCACCGGTCACGGCATGGACCGCCAGGCGAGTCAACTCCTGTAGTGCATCGAGAACTTCGCCCTCTCTGCCAACCAGAACTGAGAGGTTCCCACCAGCGATCGAGACAGCGGCACGATCATTTTCAACGTCCATATCGATATCTCCATCGAGATCGGCGATATCGAGCAGACCCTCAAGGTAATCGGCAGCGATCTCGCCCTCCTCTTCGAGGTGGCTTACCGCCTTCTTTATCTCAGTCACTGAAATCTCCAGGTCTATCATTTCGATTTATGGCTTATGGAAGGTTTGCGCGTTATAGGTCATTTCTTGCGTTTTTTCCGCTTAGGCTGCTTCCGCTGGCCTGGAAGCTGGCTTTCGTCGATCTCTTCGATCGCGATTTTGGGGGTCGTCGGGACGTTCTTCGCACTCTGGCGACGTTCCCACTCCTCAAAGGCCGGTGAGCCTGGTGTCGGGTTGCGACGAATGACATAGAGCTGCTGGCCCATCGTCCAAAGATTGGTTGTCAACCAATAGATGAGGACACCGACCGGGAAGTTGACGCCAGAGACCGCGAAGATCAATGGAAAAACATAAAGGAGAATCTTCTGCTGCTGCACCATCGGGTTGTTCTCGAGTGAGGACGCAGGCATCCCCTTCATCATCAATTGCCGCTGAGTAGTGAACGTCGTTGCTGACATCAGAATGATCAAAATAATCGTAACGATCTTCACACTCGTGACACTTGAGCCAAGAAAGGTTGCCGAAATTGGTGCACCGAAGAAATGAGCACTCGCAGCGTTCTTTACGTCAGCAAAAGTGAGAACACCATAGGGATGGGGCGGATTCTTCCCGATTCCATTTAGAACCCTAAAGAGAGCAAAGAAGATTGGGCCTTGAGCCAATATCGGAAAACATGAAGCGAGTGGATTCGTATTGTGCTCTTTATAGAGCTTCATCAATTCTTCAGATTGCTTCGCTCGATCGTCCTTGTGCTTCTTCTGCAATTCTTTCATTTTTGGCTGAAGAACTTGCAGCGCCCGTTGACTCTTAATCTGTTTAACAAATAACGGAATCAAAATAATGCGGATGAGCACCACAAGTCCGACGATTGCCAGGCTCCAAGTGACCCCGCTGCTTGCACCAAAGATTGGCGACAGAAGACTGTGGATTGCCTTGATTACAAAGGAAACCGCATAATAGAGCGGACTGAGAATCGAATCCATCAGACTCTTCCTTTGGTTGACGAAGGCGTAGTTGAAATATCTGGGACGTGGTCGACGCCGCCAGCGCTCCATGGATTACAACGCACTAAACGCCACGCGGCCAAGCCCACCCCACGGATCGGACCGAAACGGGAAATTGCGGTCACGGCATATGAAGAACATGAAGGGTAATAACGGCAACGCGGGGCAAGACCTGGCGAAATCCATTTCTGATAAAACTTGATTGGCGAAAGAAGCGCCCACCTTGCAAACATCCGAATACTCATGCTGCTATCAGCGCCTTGATCGACGAATGTAGATCTCTCGCCAGCAAATCGCTGGAGGCGCTAGCGGCCGCTGGCTTCGCGCGCACAACGAGAAGCACATCAGATGGAAGTAATTGCAAGGCATCTTTCACAACATGACGGAGCCTTCTCACAACCAAATGACGTATTACCGAGTTTCCAACGCTGCGATTAACAATGAAGCCGATGCGCGGCTGACTACCACCGGATTCTCTAACGAGATGACAGGTAATAGTCACCCTAGATGATCTCTTCCCATGCATTGCGCTTGCAAAATCCTGCGGCTTGGTCAGCCGCGAAGCGGCGGGTAACACCGCTAGGCCGAGATACGCAGACGCCCCTTGGCGCGACGGGCCGCGAGAACTGCCCGACCAGCGCGAGTGGACATACGGAGACGGAAGCCGTGGGTCTTGGCCCGCCGACGGTTATTCGGTTGGTAGGTGCGTTTGGTCACTCTGGGGCTCCTGATGGGGTAGGCCCACGAAGGGCTCACGGCGCTCAGGGTCGAGCGCTCAGGTCGCTAAAGGTACGCGGAGCGCGTCGCCCGGTCAAACGGCGGAGCAGGCAAATGTCCCTGTGGAGAAGTACTTGCCTGGGGATAACCTGGAGCGCTACGGTCCAGATCTACTTCAGTCCGTCGGACTTATCAGGACAAATTGTGACAGAATCGGATAATACCCACAAGTGTGGATAACTTTGTGGGAAAGCGAAAGGTTGGGCAATGGAGATGGTGAGCCCGGTTAACTCGGTTGAGAACTTGACCGATGTTGAGAACCTGACTCTGCTCTGGCGGAAAGTTAGTTCCCGCCTCGCTGTTGAAGCCCCCCAGCACGGCGCCTTTCTCCGGCTGACCAAGCCTGTGGGGTTAGTCGATAACGCGGGAACCCTCACGGTGGTTATCGCCGCTCCCAACTCGTTCGCCAAAGATGTCATCGAGAACCGGCTCAGAGCCACCATAAATCAGGCTCTCGCAGAAGAGACTGGCCGGGAAATTCGGGTGGCGGTAACCATTGATGAGAGCCTCGAAGTAGTTGAGGAATCACCACCTGAACCAATTATTGAGCGGGCGGCGCCAAGACCAGGAACTGGCCGCGGCCACCAGGTACGCGCAGTCGAAAGCGAGCCAAGCCAGTTAAACCCTCGGTACATCTTCGAGACTTTCGTTATTGGTTCATCAAATCGCTTCGCGCACGCCGCTGCCGTTGCTGTGGCCGAAGCACCAGCGAAGGCATACAACCCACTCTTTATTTATGGCGAATCTGGGTTGGGTAAGACACACTTACTGCACGCAATCGGCGCTTATGCGAAAGATTTGTATGGCGGCGTCCGAGTCCGTTATGTCTCGAGTGAAGAGTTCACAAATGATTTCATCAACTCTATTCGAGATGATAAATCGAGTGCCTTTCAACGTCGGCATCGCGATGTAGACATTTTGCTAGTTGACGACATCCAGTTTTTAGAGAATAAAGAAGCGACTCAGGAAGAGTTCTTTCATACTTTCAACACTTTATACAATGCCAACAAGCAAATTGTGATCTCAAGCGATCGTCCACCAAAGCAACTGACTACGCTGGAGGATCGACTGCGTTCCCGTTTCGAATGGGGATTGATCACCGACGTTCAGCCACCAGAATTAGAGACCCGAATTGCAATTCTGCGGAAGAAGGCTGCACAAGACCGCTTGAACGCTCCCGATGATGTGCTCGAGTACATCGCAAGCAAAATCTCAAAGAATATTCGTGAGCTTGAGGGTGCCCTTATTCGCGTAACTGCCTTCGCTAGCCTTAATCGTCAACCGGTAGATCTCGCACTCGCCGAAATCGTTTTAAAAGATCTAATCCCAGATGAATCAGGGCCCGAAATAACTTCGGGAACGATCATGGCCCAGACGGCCGCCTACTTCTCCTTGAGCCTTGACGAATTGTGTGGAAGTTCGCGATCACGGGCTCTGGTGAACGCCCGCCAGATCGCCATGTATCTGTGTCGAGAGTTAACCGACCTATCGCTGCCAAAGATCGGCCAGACCTTCGGAGGCCGCGACCACACCACAGTCATGCATGCTGATCGAAAGATCAGGGAGTTGATGGCGGAGAGACGTTCGATTTACAACCAAGTAACGGAGCTGACCAACCGGATCAAGCAGCAGGCAAAGAACAGCCAGGGCTGAAATTATGTCCTTTTTAAGCGGTTTGGTCGGAACTCCACATGTTGGGGATAAAGGTGTGGGTAACTTCTCTCTTTTCCGGCTTACAGGTGTGGAAATCCCAACTTTTAGCCTTTTAGTTTGGAATACTGCTCGGATAGCGCCTACTTTATCCACGGTTCATCCAGAGATAGAAAGTGGCCCTCACCTGCCAAAAAGGTTTGTTATCCACAAGTTGCGGCTGGCTATTACTACGAATATCTATAAGTAAAGGAACTACCTACTAGTAAGCGAAGGCTCGCCTATGGATAACTACTCCATAACCGGCCTATCGACCGAGAATTTGAAAGGTTGTCAGATGAGATTCACCGTAGAGCGCGATCCCCTCGCCGATGGCGTTGGTTGGGTCGCGCGAAGCCTTTCAACTAGGCCGATCACCCCGGTTCTTCTAGGCATCCTGCTAAGAGCCGAAGCTGGTCAGCTACACCTATCCGCCTTTGACCTCGAAGTATCAGGACGAAGCCAAGTGGCTGCTGATGTATCCGAGGCCGGGACCGTTCTCGTCTCAGGTCGGTTATTGATTGAAATCGTTCGCTCTCTACCGAATAAGCCGGTAGAAATTCGACTCGATGGTTCGAAAGTGAGTGTTATCTGCGGCTCCGCGAGATTTACCCTGCCAATTCTCCCCGCAAGTGATTACCCGACTCTTCCTGAAATGCCAGCAGCAGCAGGAAGTATCGCCGGTGACCTCTTTGCCACCGCCGTTAGCCAGGTTGCAGTAGCCGCTGGCCGCGATGACTCACTTCCAGTTCTTACTGGAGTGCACGTTGATATTGAGAAAGATCGGATGACGCTGGCGGCGACCGACCGATACCGGCTCGCGGTTCGCGAAGTTCTCTGGACCAACGAGCGTCCTGACGTAGTTGCATCCGCTCTGATACGGGCGCGGACTCTTTTTGATGCAGCAAAAGCACTTCATGGAACAAACACTGTGACGATTGGCCTCTCCCCAACAGGTGGGAACGAGCACTTGATCGGTTTCGCCGGTGAGGGCCGCATAATGACTTCCAGAATGTTAGATGGCACCTTCCCGCCTTACCGGCACCTACTGCCAACCGAGTCCTCGTCAATTGCTGTTGTCGAAGTTGCCACTCTCATGGATGCGGCCCGTCGCGTTTCCGTGGTAACTGACAAGACCGTCCCTCTGCGGCTCTCGTTCTCCAGTGATTCACTGAAGCTCGAAGCAGGGACCGGTGAAGACGCGCAGGCCACCGAAGAAATCGGTATCGATTTCGAAGGGGATTCAATCAGCATCGCATTTAATCCAACCTATCTAACCGATGGATTAAGTGCGCTTGAAGAGTCTTACGTACAACTGGCCTTTACTTCCTCGGGCAAACCAGCAGTGCTTTCTGGTCGGGTTGAGAAGGATTCGAGTGCTGAGAATTCGTACCGATACCTACTTATGCCGATGCGCTATCCAAACTAAAAAGAGATAGTTGGCGCCGAAGTGTATTTGTCGTCCCTTACTCTCAAAGATTTTCGTTCGTATGAAGAACTATCTCTAAATTTCAAGCCGGGTATAACTGTTTTTATTGGTTCCAATGGTTTTGGCAAGACAAACATCATTGAAGCAATTGGTTATCTCACAACGCTTTCGTCTCACCGTGTTTCGACAGATGCGCCGCTGGTGCGGATCGGTACGGATAGTGCCTACCTCAAAGGGGTCATCGAGAATCTAGGTCGAAGCACAACGATTGAGCTGGAGATAAACCCGAGCCGGGCAAACCGCGGACGTATTAATCAGAACTCCCAACGGAGCGCCAGAGAAATCATTGGACACCTTCGAAGCGTCCTATTTGCGCCAGAAGATTTGACCTTAGTTAAGGGCGATCCAAGCGAACGACGTAGATTCGTCGATAACCTATTGGTACTCCGAAATCCTCGGTATGTTTCGATAATTTCCGATTATGAACGAGTCCTAAAACAACGGAACGCTCTGTTGAAAAGTGCATCTGGAATGCGCAGAGTAGACGTAAGCGCGTTGAGTACCTTGGAAGTGTGGGATCAGCAACTCGTTGCTATCGGTAGCGAATTGATCATGGCCAGAGTCCAACTAGTTCGCACGCTCACTGAACCGGTTGCTAACAACTACGCACGTCTTGCCGAAGGTCATGAGGTATCCCTCGTCTATATAAGTTCGATTTGGCAGAGTGAAAGAAATCTAGAAACCATTGACCTATCTGTAGTTTCTGAGGCTTTTCGAATCGCTCTTGATGGAGTTCGAAAGAGAGAGTTCGAGCGTGGAATCACTCTGGCTGGTCCACATCGAGATGACATCCTTCTTTCGTTGCGTGCCCACCTACTGAAAGGTTATGCAAGCCAAGGCGAAGCATGGTCATACGCCCTAGCCCTGAAACTGGCTTCGTACGATCTATTGCGCAGCGATGGAGTCGAACCAATTCTGATTCTGGATGACGTCTTTGCAGAGTTAGATACGAAACGACGCGAACGCCTGAGCGCCTTGATCTCAATGAATGAGCAGATTTTGATAACCGCGGCCGTTCCGGAAGATCTCCCAGTGGAGTTAGATGGACGAAGAGTTGTTATCACCCGCGAAGGCGAAAATAGTTCAACTTCAGAGGCTTGAAGTGGAGGGATTCGATGGGTGAGCGCGAGGAGCAGAAGAGCGGTGCGGATTTAGCCCGCTCCCTGCTTGCTGCTGCCCGAAAGAGCGCAAAGGCCAACCCAAAAAAGAGTAAGCGCGCAAAACCGACGCGAACCTCCAGGGACCCGACCACCTTCGCAGACGCAATCTCCGGCCTAGTCGATGAGCGGGCTTGGAGTGGCGATATGAATATTGGAGCCCTCTTTGGTACTTGGGCGGAGGTGGTTGGCGAGGAGGTGGCAAGCCACGTCAAGCCGGTCTCTTGTATCGATGGTGAACTCATTCTCCGAGCAGACTCCACCGCTTGGGCCATGCAAGTCAGATTTCTATTTGGTGAGTTTAGAACTCGGATCGAGACGCAACTCGGCGCTGGAATCGTTAAGACCATCACCGTCAACGGCCCAACTGCGCCATCGTGGAAAAAGGGACCCCGATCAGTGCGTGGTGGTCGAGGGCCTCGCGACACCTACGGGTGAGCAAGCGGGTCACCTAAAGGGGAGACCTTGCCTTAGGAGTGAGAAAGCGCCAGGAGTCCACCCAAAGGCGTATTTTGCCCATTTCTAGTCGGTTTTTACCTCTAAGATAAAGACAGGTAGATTGCTAAAAGCCTTTAACGCCTCTTTAGGCGCTTCAGGGCGGATAAATAAGGGGAGTCTTTCGTGGCTATGCAAGAGCAGGGAAGTTCCTACGATGCCAGCGACATCACCGTTCTTGAAGGGCTCGATGCGGTACGGAAACGCCCCAGCATGTACATCGGCTCAACGGGCGAGCGGGGCCTCCACCACCTGGTCTACGAAGTAGTCGACAACTCGGTCGATGAAGCTCTCGCGGGTTACTGCGATTTCATCGACATCACCATTCTGCGAGATGGCGGTGTTCGGGTCATCGACAATGGGCGCGGCATCCCAGTTGCGATGCACCCGATTGAAAAAAGGCCAGCGGTCGAAGTCGTTCTAACTGTCTTGCACGCCGGCGGAAAATTCGGTGGGAGTGGCTACTCCGTCTCCGGCGGTCTTCACGGCGTCGGGATCTCCGTGGTAAATGCACTCAGCACGAAATTGTCGGTCGATGTCCAGCGTGACGGCTATCACTGGCACCAGACCTACCGGCTGGGCGTGCCAGAGGCTGACCTGGTCCGCGGTGAGCCCACCGATGAGACGGGAACGTCAGTTACTTTCTGGGCCTCGTCGGAAATATTTGAGACCACCGACTACTCCTTTGAAACGCTCTCGACGCGCTTTCGCGAAATGGCTTTCTTGAACCGTGGGCTTACTATCAGAATGACCGACGAACGCGTCGGACGCGTTGATGAAAAAGGCGAGCAAATCGTCGTAACGTATAAATACGACGGCGGTATCTCGGACTTCGTACGCCATCTCAATTCCTCAAAAGGCGCGACTCACAGAACCATCATCGCTTTTGAGGCAGAGGATGCGAAAGCGCGTCTATCGCTCGAAGTCGCCATGCAATGGAACGCGGGCTTCTCCGAGTCGGTCTATACCTTCGCCAATACCATTAACACGCAAGAAGGTGGAACCCACGAAGAAGGTTTTCGAACGGCCCTGACAACTTTGGTAAATAAGTTCGGTGAAGACTGGGGGTTGATCCGGAAGAAGGAAGATCGCCTAACCGGCGACGATATTCGAGAGGGCTTGACCGCGATTGTCTCCCTCAAATTAGGTGAACCACAGTTTGAGGGTCAGACAAAAACCAAGCTGGGCAACACCGAAGCAAAATCATTTACGCAGAAGGTCGTAAATGACCGTCTGGGTGAATGGTTTGAGAAGAACCCTGCTGAGGGTAAGGAGATCGTACGTAAATCAATCGACGCAGCAAGTGCGCGCGTTGCATCACGTAAGGCCAGAGATCTTGCCCGTAATCGCAAAGGTCTTCTTGAGGGCCGTGGGATGCCAGGAAAACTGGCCGATTGCCAGTGGACCGAGCCAGAGAAATGCGAGCTCTATATTGTTGAGGGCGACAGCGCCGGCGGCTCGGCCAAAGGTGGGCGCGACTCACGCTTCCAAGCCATCCTGCCTATCCGTGGCAAGATCCTTAACGTCGAAAAGGCCCGGATCGACAAGGTCCTGCAGAACAACGAGGTTCAGGCACTGATCACTGCACTTGGCACTGGCATTCATGACGATTTCGACATCGCAAAACTTCGCTATCACAAGACGATCTTGATGGCGGATGCCGACGTCGACGGTCAACACATTCGTACTCTGTTGCTAACTCTCCTCTTCCGTTTTATGCGCCCTCTTATCGAAGAGGGCTACGTCTACCTGGCCCAACCACCGCTCTACAAGATTAAGTGGGGCGGGAAGGAACCGGCTAAGTACGCGTTCAGTGATCGAGAGCGTGACGGGGTCATCGCCCTTGGTGTCGAGGCTGGCAAACGCCTACCTAAAGAAGACGGCATCCAACGATTCAAGGGACTCGGTGAGATGCCGGCAAAAGAGTTATGGGATACCACGATGGACCCTGCACACCGCGTGTTAATGCAAGTGACACTCGATGATGCTGCTGCTGCAGATGATCTTTTTTCGGTTCTTATGGGTGAAGACGTAGTCCAACGTAGATCATTCATTCAACGAAATGCTAAAGACGTTAGGTTTCTGGATATCTGATGAGCGAAGAGATACAGCACGATCGGATCGAACTGGTCGACATCCAAGTAGAGATGTCACGGTCTTATCTTGACTATGCCATGAGTGTCATTGTTGGCAGGGCACTTCCTGATGTTCGCGATGGTCTCAAACCCGTACACCGCCGAGTTCTTTACGCGATGTTCGACGGTGGGTATCGACCAGATCGCGGCTACTACAAGTCCTCTCGCGTAGTTGGTGACGTCATGGGTAATTACCACCCGCATGGCGATAGCGCGATCTATGACACCTTGGTGCGACTGGCCCAGCCTTGGTCATTGCGGTACCCACTCGTTGATGGCAATGGAAACTTTGGTTCGCCGGGAAACGATCCAGCCGCAGCAATGCGTTATACAGAGGCACGTCTTGCTCCGCTGGCTATGGAGATGATGCGCGATATCGACGAAGACACCGTTGATTTCACGCCAAACTATGACGGCCGTTCGCAGGAGCCGATTGTTCTGCCGAGCCGCTTTCCAAATCTTCTGGTCAATGGCAGCGCAGGAATCGCTGTTGGAATGGCAACCAACATTCCGCCACATAATCTGCGCGAGATTGCCTCTGGAATTCAGTGGGCCCTGGAACGCCCTGATGCGACCAATGAAGAACTCTTGGCCGCTCTGCTTGAGCGAGTCAAAGGACCTGACTTCCCGACCCGAGGCCTGATCGTTGGACGCGCTGGAATTGACGAGGCGTACCGCACCGGACGCGGCTCCATCACAATGCGGGCGGTCGTCAACGTCGAAGAGATAAACGGGCGTACCTGTTTAGTGGTCACTGAACTTCCCTACCAAGTAAATCCAGATAACTTGGCACTCAAGATCGCCGAACTCGTAAAAGAGGGACGCGTTGCGGGGATCTCCGATGTGCGAGATGAAGGCAATGAGCGCCTAGGCCAACGACTAGTCGTTGTGTTGAAGAAAGACGCGATTGCAAAGGTTGTGCTCAATAATCTCTACAAGCACACGCAACTTCAAGAAACCTTTGGTGCAAACATGTTGGCCCTTGTCGATGGAGTGCCACGCACCCTCCGCCTCGATGAGTTTGTCCGATACTACGTAGAACATCAGGTTGAGGTAATTGTCCGACGCACGAAGTTCCGCCTGGCAGAAAAAGAAAAAAGGGCGCACATCTTGCGCGGATACCTTAAGGCACTAGATGCCCTTGACGAAGTAATTGCATTGATCAGACGGAGCGCCACCGTCGAAGATGCACGGCAAGGTTTGATCGCTTTCCTGGAAGTTGACGAAGTCCAAGCCAATGCCATTCTGGAAATGCAGTTGCGAAGACTGGCTGCTCTTGAACGCCAGAAAATTATTGATGAGTACGACGGCCTTATGGTTGATATCCGGGCACTCAACGAGATCTTGGTGAGCCCATCAAGACAACGTGAGATTATCGGTGAAGAACTACGAGACCTGACAGAGAAGTATGGTGACCAAAGGCGCACACTATTGATCGCGGCTGAGGGTGATTTTTCGGCAGAGGACCTCATCCCCGAACATGATGTCGTCGTTACCATAACTCGCGGTGGATATGCGAAACGAACAAAGGGAGAGCTCTATCGGGCTCAACGACGCGGCGGTAAGGGCGTTCGTGGAGCTGCCTTGAAACAGGACGACATCGTCGATCATTTCTTCGTCAGTTCTACCCACGACTGGATTCTCTTTTTCACCACGAAAGGCAGGGTCTACCGAGCCAAAGCCTACGAGCTGCCAGACACTGGTCGCGATGCCCGTGGACAGCACGTAGCAAATCTCTTGGCTTTCCAACCCGATGAGCAGATAGCGCAGGTGCTGGCAATTGGCGACTACCAAACCGCACCGTATCTAGTGCTAGCCACTCGTGGTGGTTTGGTCAAGAAGACCGCGCTCTCTGAGTACGACTCGAATCGATCGGGCGGTCTGATCGCTATCAATCTTCGCGATGGCGACGAAGTTGTCTCTGCAGCACTTGTAAGCGCTACTGACGACTTGCTTCTGGTTAGTAGAAAGGCGATGTCGTTGCGGTTCACCGCGACCGACGAAGCGCTACGCCCAATGGGCCGATCAACATCTGGTGTTATCGGTATGAAGTTTCGCAAGGACGACGAACTGCTCTCAATGAGCGTTGTTCAAGATAGCGAAGAATTCAACCTACTTACCGCTACAGATGGTGGCTACGCCAAACGGACTCCGGTTGGTGAGTACCGGGCGCAGGGTAGGGGAGGTCTTGGGGTAAAGGCAGCGAAAATTGATGAGGTTTCGCGGGGTGTCCTGGTTGGGGCTGTCGTTGTGCGCGACGATGAAGAGATTCTGGCGATCACTTCTTCAGGTAGCGTCATTCGGACTAGAGCAGGCGAAGTTCGTCAGACTGGACGTGACACGATGGGTGTCCGTCTGGTCAATCTCAAGGATGGTGATCTAGTAGTCTCAGTGGCTCGGAACCCAGAATCCGACGAGATTCCGCCAAGTTTGGGTGAGGTCCCCGACTCGGTGTAACCTTCGGGAGATTTTGGGCCTTTAGCTCAGCCTGGTTAGAGCGCTTCCCTGATAAGGAAGAGGTCGGAGGTTCAAGTCCTCCAAGGCCCACGTGAAGAAGAAGTTTGTTGCGCTATTAGTGCTGGTCGCAGGTATCACTGCGATCAAGCGCGCCAAGGCGAAGCGGACGGAAGAAGAGTTGTGGAACTCCGCGGCTAAGGCGCCCGAGGAGAAGTAGGAACCCCAATCGGGGACGTAGCTCAATTGGCAGAGCACTGCCTTTGCAAGGCAGGGGTTAGGGGTTCGATTCCCCTCGTCTCCACATGACAAAAACTGTTGTAACCCTGTCGACCTCCCTCGGCGATGTTCGGATCGAACTATTCGCCAACCATGCTCCTAAGACGGTGCGTAACTTCGTCGAATTAGCCACTGGGGAGCGCGAGTGGACCGATCCGCGCACGCGAGCCAAGTCCTCAGCACCACTTTTCGATGGGACGGTTTTTCATCGCGTCATCGCGGGATTCATGATCCAAGGCGGTGACCCACTCGGGACCGGTACCGGTGGACCCGGCTACACCTTTGCCGATGAATTCCATCCGGAACTGGCTTTCGATCGTCCATATCTGCTGGCGATGGCAAACTCTGGGCCGTCGACCAATGGTTCACAATTCTTTGTGACTGTTGCACCAGCGATGTGGCTTAATTTCAAGCACACCATATTCGGCGAGGTTGTCGATTCCGAGAGTCGCGCAGTCATAGATGCGATCGCCTCGACTCCAACCGGACGGGCCGACCGCCCAGTGGAGGACGTAGTCATTACTAAAGTCACCATCGAAACTGGCGAGTGACGAGCGAGGGAGACCAGGGGCCGGTCTGCGCTCGTCACGCAGATCGTCATACATTTCTGTCGTGCGTCCGTTGTGGACGCCCAGCCTGTACAGAATGTTTGATTCCAGCATCTGTTGGGTTCCAGTGTGTTGATTGCGTAAAGGCGAATAGCGCCGTCACGCCTCAGATCCGACGAGCTCAGCGAGCGACGAAACCCGTTGTCACGCTTTCCATCATCGCCTTGACGGTCCTCGTCTATCTATTGCAGCAAGCCGATCCCACCATCTTCTATCGCTTCTCGCTCGTGGGTCTTGCCCAACACCCGCTCGGTACCTGGATCGGTGTGGCTAATGGCGAGTGGTATCGACTCCTTACCGTCGCGCTTCTTCACGCTTCCTGGCTTCATATTGGCTTCAACATGTATGCGCTCTGGATCCTTGGTCCATCGATTGAATTTGCGTTTGGACGCTCGCGCTTTCTCACGATCTACATCGCGTCACTTATTGGCGGTTCGACCGCTTCCTTGCTCTTCAATTCGCCGCTCGTCGTGGCAGTCGGGGCTTCAGGTGCGATTTTTGGCCTCTTTGGAGCGACCATCGTTGCTAACAAGCGTCTTGGCCGCCCGGTCAATAGTGTCTATGCCGTCATTGGCATCAACTTGATTTTTGGCTTCATGGTGCCGAATGTGGATTGGCACGCCCACCTTGGTGGCCTTGCCCTCGGGGCGGCGACCTCCGCGGTGATGGTCTACGGCGTCCGCCGACCGTTCTTGATCTGGTTGGCACTCTTTGGGGAAGCAGCGATCTTGCTTCTGCTGGTCGTAGTGCGAGTGGCGGCCCTGCGGGCTGCGGCCGGGCTCTAGTCCGTAACCCCCTGAATTCTCGACCTGAAGTCAGGAATTTAGTGGGTGACTAAGGGCTTATAAACACCCTAAGAGATCAATACTTGCCACGATGGATCTGGATGTGTCACGATCGTCACCTAACTCCCCACCGTCCTCCGGGACTGGTGGGGTTTTTATCAGGAGCTAACATGCTTCAGTTGCGAACTGCGGTCATCATCGATTATCAAAACTTACACTTGGTGGCGGCGAAACTCTTTGTGCCATCCAAGCCTCTTCATGAATGTCTCGTACATCCCCTGAACTATGCGAAACAGATCATCCTTACGCGCAATCTCATACTAAAAGACGGTGGCCCACATGCGACCTTGTCGAAAGTGCTCGTTTACCGAGGAATGCCGTCTCCCTCACATGATCCCAAGCCATACGCGAGAAACCAGGCGCAGAAAAGTGAGTGGGAACGCGACCCCAGAGTGAAGGTCACCCTACGTCCGCTGAAGTATAAGTATGAGTGGACGGTCGATGGTCGAAAGGCTACAGATAGCCAAGGTGTGCCAATCGTTAGCGGCAAGGATGAGAAAGGCGTAGATGTTCTTTGCGCTCTTGCCCTCGTGCGTGAAGCACAAGATCCGGATATTGAACTTGTGATTCTGGCCTCGCAGGATACTGACCTTGAGCCCGCACTCGATGAAGCACTCATGCTAAGAAAGGCAAAAATCGAGATTGCGGTGCATCCACTCTCCTACTGAGTATTGGAGCAGAGAGATACGACCTACACGTCCACATCGCATCTGGAATACCAGAATGGACGGGAGTGCCTTCTTGGCCGCCCAAGATTCTAGAAACTACGTGTAGCGCTGAGTAGCGAAAATATGTCTGGCTTAAGGCGACCTGCCAACGGGGCATGTCTGTAGAAGATATCCACAGGAGATATCCACACGGTGGAGAACTACACCCATGTAGTTTCTATCAGCAATATGTGGTGGTTACCGCCAGCGGGTGGCCAGGGTAAAGCCAAAGCCCACGAAGACAAAGCCGACAAGCATGTTCCACGAGCCGATATTTGGAATTGGGTAGCGGGCTCCTGAGACGTAGAAGATAACAATCCAGACCAAGCCAGCGAGGAAAGCGGTGACCATGAGCGGGGCGAGCCAACTCGGGCTCTCCTTGATTCCTGCCAGGGGCGCCTTCTCGATCGCCTGAGACGTCTGCGAGCGATTCTTACGAAGGCGAGACTTAGGCACGACGGCTCCTCCTATGGCGGCTGCGAGTAACTGCCACAGCCTAACCCAACCGGCCTACATGAGAGAATCAGGTTATGGCAACTCGGATCCTAGTCGTCGACAATTATGACTCTTTCGTCTTCAACATCGTTCAATACCTGGCGCAACTTGGCGCAGAATGCACCGTGTTGCGAAACGATCAGGTCAGAGCCGAAGAGGCGGATGCTTTCGATGGCGTCTTGATTTCACCAGGCCCAGGCACCCCGGAAGAGGCTGGTGTAAGTGTGGAATTGGTGAAGCACTGCGCGAGAACGGGGAAACCACTGCTTGGTGTCTGCCTTGGACATCAAGCAATTGCCGTGGCCTTTGGTGCCACTGTTTCACGCGCGCCCGAATTGCTACATGGTAAAACGTCGCTCATAAATCATCATTCCCAAGGTGTGCTCCAAGGTCTACCTGAGCCGTTTATTGCAACTCGTTATCACTCACTGGCGGTAGAAAAGGAATCACTTCCAGCGGAGTTGGAGATAACCGGCAGCACGGAGAGTGGAGTTGTGATGGCGATCAAACATAGAACTCTGCCGATAGAGGGTGTGCAATTCCATCCCGAGTCGGTTCTCACGGAAGGCGGACACCGGCTGCTTGCAAATTGGTTAGCCGAGTGCGGTGATAAGAATGCGGTGAGTGCCTCGAGGGGTTTGGCTCCCGTCGTCACGCGCTAATCAACTGGGCAGTGGTGTTGGTGTCTCTGTATTCACAGTGATTGTCACGCTGCTTCCAACGATTTTCACCGTTCCTGGATCTGGAGCCTGTGCCAGCACTGTGTTAAGAGGTGAGTTCGGATCGAAAGCTTGGACCTCGCGCGGTAAGAAACCAGCTTGGATGAGGATTGTGCGCGCATCGATCGCGCTCTTGCCCACTACAGCTGGAACCGGCGCGTTTCCACTGGCGATGTCAAGAACGACTCCAGAGCCTGCTTGAAGGGTTGAACCTGCAACGGGCGTGACGGCCAATACGGTTCCCGGGGGCTGCTCAGAATTAATCGGGTTTGTTTGAGCAATTACCAGCCCGGCTTCGGTGAGTATCTGGCGCGCTTGTTCAAGAGTCTTTCCGAGCAGTGTCTCAGGCACTGTCGTGTTTCCTGGGCCGTCAGAGAGAGTGAGGGTGATGGTCGAGTTTGCCGCCAACTTGCTACCGGCCGGCGGATTCTGGCTAATGACGCGATCTATCGGCGTACGTAGATCGGGAGCTCGTCGGACCACAAGCTGATACCGCGACAGTGCGCTCCGAGCTTGATCCAGGGTAAAGCCACTAACGTCCTGTGTTGCTACCAGGGTCTTTGTTGACCCAATCTTCCCGGTGACTAGCAGGTAAGCAGTGCCGGATCCGGCGACCAGAACCGAGACGAGCAGTAGCGGAATGAGCCAACTTCGTCGCGTTCGTTTGACCCGCGGCTCCGCCGGTGCCTTCACTTTGACACCGGCAAGTAGCCGATCAATGTCCTCTCGCATCAACGCTGCGGTCTGGTAACGGAGAGCCGGATCTTTAGTCAGCGCGTGGCTCAAGACGTTATCGAGACCTAGTGGCAGACCGTCAACCAATTTGGAAGGTAGGACCAGCACGTCATTGGCATGTTTGTAAGCCATTGCTGCTGACGTATCAGCAACGTATGGAGGCTTTCCGACGATCAGTTCATAGAGCAAACACCCAGTCGCATAAAGATCGCTCCGGGCATCGGCCGTCTCACCCCTGGTCTGCTCTGGCGAAAGGTACTGAGCAGTCCCAACAACAGTCCAAGCGTGAGTAACTGTGGCATCGACGTCATCAAGTGCTTTGGCAATACCAAAGTCCATGACCTTGATTTCCCCATCTGGGGTGATCATCACATTGCCTGGCTTTATGTCTCGGTGCACGATTCCGTGTTCGTGCGAGTAATCGAGGGCATCAAGAATGTCACGCACGATTTGAAGCGAACGAGTTACCGTCGGCCGATTCTTTTCACGCAGAACATCGCGGATGGTCGTTCCCTCCACGTACTCCATGACGATGAATGGCACCATGCCCCACTCATGTTCCTCGGTACCCGTGTCATGAACGCTCACAATCGACGGGTGATTTAATCCAGCTGCTGCCTGTGCCTCTCGACGAAATCGCGTTTGAAAAGAGGGATCATGTGCAAGATCCGCTCTTAGAAGCTTGATAGCAACCAGGCGCGATAGGCGCCGGTCATAGGCACGATAGACGTCCGCCATCCCTCCGCTTCCAATAAGTTCGCGGACCTCGTAGCGATCGGCGATGACCCGTTCCATCTCAGACCTGCCCTGCAGCCGCACCGATAGCAGTAGCACCGGCTGTTATCTGACTTGGCTCCATCATGCTTGCTGCTGCAACCAGATCAACCACGATGGCCGACACATTGTCTGGTGCACCGCGTTTCATTGCAGCGCCGATCAATTGATCGAGTGCGTCGGTAATACTTTCGGCGGCCAAGAGTTCATGGAGTTCCGAGATAGGAATGACACCGGACAATCCATCACTACAGAGGAGAAAACGATCGCCACTTCTTGCGTCGTAAAGCTGAATATCTGGTACAACATCGCGGTGGCCCATAAGGGCTTGGGTCAGAAGTGAGCGCTGTGGATGTTCCAAAGCTTCATTTTCGGTGATTCGACCTTGATCGACAAGCTCTTGCACCAGAGTGTGATCGCGAGTTAGTTGATCGATCCTTCCATCACGAAAGCGATAACAGCGCGAATCGCCGACGTGGACAATTGCGATCCGATTTGAATTAAAAATAAATGCAGTGAGCGTGGTCCCCATGCCTTCAAGCTTGGGATCTGCATCGATCATCGCCCCGATTTGATCATCGACGCCAGCGAGTGTGTGAAGCAGGAAGTCAGTTATCGCATCATCATCGACCGGTGAGGCCAAGGAAATCGTTGAATCGAGTGGCATGAGAGCGTTGATGGCGATCGATGAGGCGATCTCACCAGCTACGTGACCGCCCATACCGTCGGCAATCGCCAGAATCTGGTGGCCGACCAAACCGGAATCTTCGTTGATTTTACGGACCATCCCAACCTCACTGCGCGCGGCAACCGAGAGCGTGAGGGCTTTGACCATAGGCGGGACGATACTCGTCCCGTGCTAATCTCAACCCCTTGAGCGCGAGTGGCG
>Ga0209514_10003540_pt1 | contig 22136 bp, 28 predicted proteins | sample Subgrocontami58m_FD_187452 | JGI IMG/M metagenome (GOLD analysis project Ga0209514, IMG submission 187452) | Subsurface groundwater microbial communities from S. Glens Falls, New York, USA - GMW37 contaminated, 5.8 m (SPAdes) (version 3) | ecosystem: Environmental > Aquatic > Deep subsurface >...
CGTGCCCGCCTCGAACTTCCAGGGGATGTCCGCCCATGTGGATCCGGTGGTCGTGACATCGGAGATCATCTCGCCACCGCCCAGGAACGGCTCCATGGCGCGCAGGCGGGTCGGAGAGGCCGCCAACACGCCGATTCCGGTGGGCCCGCACATCTTGTGCCCCGTGAACACCAGGAAGTCGCTGCCGATCTCGGCGGCGTCCACCGGCATGTGCGGGACGCTCTGCGTGGCATCCACCAGCGTGAGTGCGCCTGCGGCATGCGCCAGAGCCACGATCTCCCGCACGGGGTTGATCGTGCCGAGCACGTTCGACACATGCACCATCGCCACCATGCGAGTGCGCGGGCCGATGAGCCCGGCGAGGGCGTCCATGTCGAGCTCGCCGCGCGGGGTGACCGGCGCGAAGACCACGCGGGCGCCCGTGATCTTGGCCACGAGCTGCCAGGGGACGGTGTTGGAGTGGTGCTCCATCTCGGTGACCAGGATCTCGTCGCCCGACCCGAGTTCACGCATGCCCCACGCCCACGCCACCAGATTGATGGCCTCGGTGGCGTTCTTGGTCAGCACGCAGCCCTCGCGCGGATGGTTCACGAGCCGTGCCGCCGCATCACGGCCGATCTCGAACCGGGCCGTGGCCTCGACCGCCATCTCATACACCCCGCGATGCACGTTGGCGTTGGTCTCGCGGTAGTACGCGTCCATGGCATCCAGGACACACTCGGGCTTCTGCGAGGTGGCCGCGGAGTCCAGGTACACCAAGGGACGTCCGTCGGGACGCGGCGTGGTGAGGATGGAGAACTCCGCGCGGATCGTGCGGGCGTCCAACGCGGTGGTGGAGTCCCCCTGGCGCATGTCTACCTCGGCGCCGCCGCGGGCTCGTGCGACCCGAACTCCACGTAGCCCTTGTCCTCGAGGTGCTCGGCCAGCTCGGGGCCACCGGTCTGGGCGATCCTGCCCTCGAACATCACGTGCACGACATCCGGCGTGATGTAGCGCAGGATCCGCGTGTAATGGGTGATGATGAGCGTGCCCAGGTTGGGACCGCGCTGGGCGTTGACGCCCTCCGACACGATCCGCAGGGCGTCCACGTCGAGGCCCGAGTCGGTCTCGTCCAGGATCGCGAAGCGGGGCTCGAGAAGCGCCATCTGCAGGATCTCGTGGCGCTTCTTCTCGCCACCCGAGAATCCCTCATTCAGGTAGCGGTCGGCGAACGACGGGTCGAACTGAAGCAGCGCGCTCTTCTCCTTGAAGAGCTTGGCGAACTCGCGCACGGGGATCTCCTCGCCGCGTGAGGCGTTCACCGCGGTGCGCAGGAAGTTCATCACCGACACCCCGGGAACCTCGACCGGGTACTGCATGGCGAGGAAGAGACCCTTCCGGGCGCGCTCGTCGGCACGCATCTCGGCGAGGTCCTCACCGTCAAACAGCACTGAGCCACCGGTGATCGTGTACCGCGGATGCCCTGCGAGGGCGTAGGCCAGAGTGCTCTTGCCCGACCCATTGGGGCCCATGAGCGCGTGTACCTCGCCCTGCGGCACCTCGAGATCGACACCCTTCAGGATGGGGGTGTCGTCCACCGCGACCTCGAGGCCGCTGATCTTCAGGATGGGGTCAGCCACGGAACGGAATCTCCTTGATGCGGATCACGGGGTATGAAAGGGGTGTTGTGCGTCGGGCTCGGGCGTCACCCATACGCGGCCATCACGGACCTGTACCGGGAAGACCGGCAGGGCCCTGCTGGCCGGCGGTGTGACCACGCCACCATCCGACAGGCGGAACACGGCGCCGTGGCGCGGGCACTCAATGCGGCCCATGCCGTCGTCAAGATGCCCCTCGGAGAGGGACGCCCTGCCGTGGGTGCAAGTGTCATGCACGGCATGGACCGTGCCCGCCACGTTGGCGAGACACACCGGGTAGCCGTCCACGTCCACCCGCTGCATGCTGCCGGGTGGCAGTTCGTCGATGGCCATCACGTCGACCGCGCTCATCTCACCTTGGCGCGCGCGGCGGCCTCGAGCTCCTCGCGGAGCTCATCGAACGAGATGTGATCGAGCACCTCCTGGAAGAACCCGTACACGATGAGGTGCTTGGCCTCGAGTTCGGGTACGCCGCGGCTCATCAGGTAGAAGAGCTGCTCGTCGTCCACGCGCCCCACGGCGCTCGCGTGCGAGCACTTGACCTCGGCCGTCTCGATCTCGAGAAACGGAATGGTGTCGGCCCGTGCGCCCTCGTTGAGGATGAGGTTGCGGTTCGTCTGGTAGGCGTCGGTGCCCGGCGCGCCGGGCGGCACAACCAGGTTGCCGAAGAACACGGTGTGCGCCTGGTCCTGAATGGCGCCCTTGTAGAGGAGGTTCGAGTACGACTGCGGCGCCTCGTGCCGCGAGACCACGCGGTGCTCGAAGTGCTGCGTGCCGGTGGCGAAGAACAGGCCGAGGGCCCTGGCATCCGCACCGGTGCCGCGGCAGTACATGGTGGGCTCCACGCGCACCACATCGCCCCCGAGGGTGGCCACCACGGAGCGCACGTGGGTGTCCTTGCCGGCCGAGGCGCGGATGGTGGCGTGGTGGCACATGCCGGTTCCCCAACCGATGTACGACACGTGCTCCAGTTCGCCGCCCTCGGCGACGAACAGTTCCACCACCGACGATGCCTGCACGGTGCCGTCGAGGTCCGGGGACACGTAGCGGTCGATGACCGTCGCCTTGGCGCCCTCGTCCACGATCACCAGGGTGCGGCCGAAAATGCGGCCCGATGCGCCTGTGGCCGTGAGCACGGCCTCGACAGGGAGCTCTATCTCGACCCCGCGGGGCACGTAGACGAAGGTGCCGGCCTCCCAGCGGGCGGCGTTCAGCGCGCCGGGGCGGTCGTCGAATCCGGCCAGCGAGTACAGGCGATCTCGCACGAGGCCTTCGTGTGTGCGAAGCGCCTCGCCCAGTTCCGCGACGATGACGCCGTCGGGGAGCGCGGTGATCTGTGGTGGCGCGGGCACGCCGTCCACGAATGTGAAGTGCGCTGCGCGGTTCGCGACCGATGGAATCGAGACGGTGCCCGCCACCGATGCACCCGAGGGCTCCGGGCCGGCCATGGCGAGGTCCGTGGGAGGCGTGAATCGCCACTCCTCCTCGGTTCCCGTCAACTCCGGCAGTGTCGTGAGGCGTGATGCGGCGTCCGTGCGGGCCTCCTGGGCCCATGCAGGGGCGTCAGCCAATTGAGCCCTCCATCTGCAGCTCGATGAGCCGGTTCAGCTCAACGGCGTACTCCATGGGAAGTTCCCTGGCGATGGGCTCGATGAAGCCGCGCACGATCATGGCCATGGCCTCCTCCTCGCTGAGCCCGCGGCTCATGAGGTAGAAGATCTGGTCGTCGGCCACCTTGGACACCGTGGCCTCATGGCCGATCGAGGCGTCCGACTCCTGGATGTCCATATAGGGATAGGTATCGGATCGGCTGTCCTCGTCGAGGAGCAGCGCGTCGCACACCACCGAGGCCTTTGCGCGCCTGGCACCCGGCTCCACCTTCACCAGGCCGCGGTACGAGGTGCGCCCGCCGCCCTGCGAGATCGACTTGCTCACGATGGTGGACGTGGTGTCCGACGCCACGTGGACCATCTTCGCACCGGCGTCCTGATGCATTCCCGGACCGGCCATGGCCACCGAGAGCACCTCGCCGTGCGCGCGCGGACCGACCATCCACACCGCCGGGTACTTCATGGTCAACTTGGAGCCCAGGTTGCCGTCGATCCACTCCATGACGGCGTCCTCGTACGCAACCGCGCGCTTGGTCACCAGGTTGTAGACGTTGTTCGACCAGTTCTGGATGGTCGAGTACCGGCAGCGAGCGCCCTTCTTCACGATGATCTCGACCACCGCGGAGTGCAGGGAATCGGCCGAGTACGTGGGGGCCGTGCAGCCCTCGACGTAGTGCACGTACGAGCCGGGCTCGCAGATGATGAGCGTGCGTTCGAACTGACCCATGCTCTCGGCGTTGATGCGGAAGTACGCCTGCAGGGGGATCTCCACCTCGACACCCGGCGGCACCCAGATGAACGATCCACCCGACCACACGGCCGAGTTCAGTGCGGCGAACGTGTTGTCGCCGGGCGGGATGACCGTGGCCCAGTGCTCACGGAAGAGGTCGGGGTGGTCCCTCAGGGCGGTGTCCGTGTCGCAGAAGATGACGCCCTTCTTCTCGAGGTCCTCACGCAGCGAGTGGTAGACGACCTCCGACTCGTACTGCGCGGAGACCCCGGCGAGGAACTTCTGCTCGGCCTCCGGAATGCCCAGGCGGTCGAAGGTGTTGCGGATGTCGTCCGGCACCTCGTCCCACGAACGGCCCTGCTTCTCGGACGCCCTGATGTAGTAATAGATGTCCTGGAAGTCGAGGCTGGCCAGGTCGCCACCCCAGTCGGGGATCTCCCGGCTCTCGAAGATCTCCAGGGACCGAAGGCGGAACTTGGTCATCCACTCGGGCTCGTTCTTGATGAACGAGATCTCGCGGACGATGTCCGCGTTCAGACCCTTCTTGGGCTCGAAGACGTAGTTGGCCGGGTCGTGCCAGCCGAACTTGTATGTCGTATCGAGGTCGATGTCGGGCTTGGTGGTCGACACTGGGCCTCCCTCCTTCGGGGTGGGTCGCGAAGCCTCTATAGGTTACGCACATAGCCCGAAGAATCAACCCGCTTCCGTACGGGCGTATGGACGGGTTTCCGGACCGTGCACCAGACCTGACGGTTCGGGCGTATCCTTGACTTGGTCCATACCCCGAGGGGGCCCCATGTCGACCGATTCCGCGTCCCTTCCGGACGACGAGCAGGAGATCCAACGCCTCGTCGGCGCACTCGGCGACCCCACCAGGCGTCGCGTGTTCTTCACGGTGCGCGAGGCGGGCGGGCTGTTGGGCAAGGATGAGGTGGCTGAGGCCGTCGGTATCACCCGTCGCCTCGCGGGATTCCACTTGGACAAGTTGGTGGAGAAGGGCTTTCTGCGCGCGGAGTTCCAGCGGCGCACCGGTCGCTCCGGCCCGGGTGCGGGGCGCCCCGCGAAGCTCTACGCGCTGGCAGCGCCCGAGGAGGACCTGCGCCTCAATGAGCGTCACTACGACCTGCTTGCGGAGCTGCTGCTGCGCGCCATGAGCGACCGCTCCGGTGAGGACCCCCAGGAGGTTCTGGAGCGCGTGGGCTACGAATTCGGTCGCGAACTCGGTGAGGCCGAGCGCCAGGCCGGCCGCAGCCCCTCGTATTCGACCACCACCGAGGCCGTCATGGGGGTGGTGGGCGTGCTCACCCGCTTCGGGTTCGGCCCGACTGCGGGTGAGGGCGGCGAGATCACCGCGCGCAGTTGCCCGTTCGAGGAGATGGCCAAGACCGATCCGGTGCGCGTGTGCGGCCTGGACCGGGCGATCTGGCGCGGGGTGCTGTCGGCCTTCAATCCCGGTGCCACCCTGTCGGACGTCACGGCTCGGGCCCAGGGCGACGAGGAGTGTGGGGCACGCATCGTGCCGGCACGGTCAGCCGGCGCATAGGGGACGTGCCGGACGGGAAATGGTGGCCGGGCGTTCCGCGCCACGAGGCCTCGGCACGCACGCCGGTGTCACCGGGAGCTACTCGCTCTTCAGGCGGGTGATGCCGAACAGCCAGAACATCCAAGTGAACAGCACGCCCATGAGCACTGCGCCCAAGAGGTCGGCCCAGTAGCCATCTGTTCCGGCCGCCACGACCTCTCCCGCCATGGCGACGGCAAGCAGGCCGAACATGACCCACCCCACCCACATCGCCCAGCCGTACGGAAAGTACTGGCGTGCGCCGACGGTGTGGGCGAGCGGCGCGTAGTTCGCGCGACGTCCACCGGCCCTCTTCGGCTGGTTCTTCTTGTTCTTACCCGGCGCCATCGACGGGAAGGATAGCGGCATCGTGCGGCGCTGTGCGTACAGCCCATCGGCCGCTGCGGATTCGCCAGATGCTCACGCCCATGGCGATCACGTAAATGACGCTGAACACGACCTGGGGTGCGGAGCCCTCGAGCACCCCGAATACGCCCCAGGGGATGCTGCCCACCAGCGCCAGGGTTCGCAGGCGGATCTGCCCCTGCGAGGCACGTGATGCGACGGCCATCAGAACGCCGGCCAGAGCCAGGAGGTCGCCCGGGCCCTGCCAGAAGATGGCGACGAGCGCGATGGACACGGGCACGGCGGCGATGAGCGCAACACGCCCCCTACGGGCGCGCGGGTCGAGCCCGGCGACATCGAGGAGTGTGTAGAGGGCATTCATGGTCACCCCGGCCACGGCGCCCAGCATGCTCCAGTGCAGGATGAGCATGAGCCCGCCGGTGGCATCGATCAGCAACAGGCCGGTCCGCCGCCGCGCCAGAGTGGACGCCAGCAGCAGCCCATAGCCAAGGAAACCCACTGCCTGCGTCGCGATGTCGTATGCCCCCACCTGGCCATCCTGCCCGCGGCAGAGCCATCCGCGCCCACGCGCGGTTGACACGGCACCGGCGTGCGGGTTGCATGGTCAGGGTCAAGGTGGGGGGCACGGGTGGATCTGGGCTTGAGCGAGCGGGTGGCGTTGGTGACCGGCGGTAGCAGGGGCATCGGCCGCGGCGTGGCGGAGAGCCTGGCCCGCGAGGGCGCCGCGATCGCCGTGGCCGCCCGGGGCGTGGAGGGCGTGGACGCCACGGTGACGGCTCTTCAGGCGAGTGGCGCCCACGCTGTCGGGATCGTGATGGACATGGCCGACCCGGACGGGCCGGTTGCGGCGGTGGCCCAGGCGGAGTCCGCGCTGGGGCCGATCGACGTGCTGGTGGCCAACGCCGGCGGCCCCCCGCCCGGTCGTTTCCTCGACGCCGACGACGAGGGCTGGGATATCGCCGTGCAGCAGAACCTGCTCGGCACCGTGCGGCTGATTCGCGCGGCGATCCCCGGAATGCGGGAGCGTGGCTGGGGCCGCATCATCACCATCACCAGCACATCTGTACGAGAGGTCATTGACGGCCTGGCGCTGTCCAACGCCACGCGCGCGGGCGTGGCCGGTGCGGTGCGCACGCTGGCGCGCGAGGTGGCCGGTGACGGCGTCACCGTGAACAACGTGCTGCCCGGTCCCATCCTCACCGACCGCATGCGCCAGTTGTTGTCGACTGAGCCGGATCTGGAGGCCGCCATTGCGGCGCGTGGCGCCCGAAACCCCACCGGGCGCCTGGGAGACCCGGGCGAGGTGGGCGACCTGGTGGCCTTCCTGGCATCGGAGCGGGCGGCGTTCATCACGGGTGCCTCGGTAATGATCGACGGAGGGGAGAGCCGTGTCGTCGGTTAGTGATCACGCTCACCCGCCCTTTCGTTTCAGCGCGCGCATGCGGGTGGACTTCGCCGACACCGATGCCGGGGGCCTCCTCTACTACGGGCGCTACAGCCGCTACGTGGACCGCGCGATCATCGAATACCGGCGTGCCGCGGGCATCGGCACGCTGGGGGAACCGGGGCACCTGTTCGTGGTGCGCTCGATGACCGTGGACTACCACGATCCCGCGCGGTTCGACGACGACCTCGAAGTGTTTGTGCGCACGGTGCGCGTGGGCTCCAGCAGCCACACGATGGACGTGCGCATCGAGCGCATCGACGCGGATGGCGCCATGCACCTGGCGGATGCGCGCACGGTCCTCGTGGGTGTGCACTCCTACGAGGCCGCCGAGCCCACCCCGATGCCGGATTCCATGCGCCGGGCCATCGAGGTGGCCGAGGCGTGGGCGCTCTGACCACGCGCCTGCTGGGCCAGGATGCCGCGGCACTGGCAGCGGCCGGGGCCGATGTGGACGCCCTCGCCGCGCTGCAGGGATGGGCGCAGCGGGCGCTCGTGGTGCCCGATGGCGCACGGGTGGTGGACGCCCACGTGCACCTGGGAAGCGATCGCGACGGCCATGCGCTTGCCGCCGCGGACCTGGTGGCCGACCTCGATGCCAATGGAATCACGGCCGCCGTGGCCTTTCCCGCCAGTGAGCCCGGTCCGGATGGCGACTTCCGGCAGGCCAATGGCGCCGTGGCCGGTGCTGCGGGGGAGTTTCCCGATCGAATCATCCCGTTCTGTCGGCTGGATCCCACCAGGCCAATGGATCGGGCTCTGGCAGAGGCCGATGCGGCTGGAGCCCGCGGGCTCAAGTTGCACCCGGTGGCGCAGCGCTTCGCCCCGGAGTCGCCCGAGTGCATCGCCGCGGTGCGCGAGGCCACGGATCGCGGCTGGCCGGTGCTGTTCCACGCGGGCTTCGGTGCCCGGCCCCTCGGCGGGGGCGTCGCGGCACTGCTCGGCGCGGTGCCGAACGCCCGTCTCATCCTCGCCCACGGCGGCCGGGGCGATCACCGGTCCCTGGTCGCGGCCACGGTGGGCCACCCTGACGTGCTGTTCGACACGTCAATCGCCTCGCTGCCCGATCTCGTGACCCTGCCGCCCGAGCGCATCGTGTTCGGGTCGGACCGCCCCTATGGGGAGCACGCCCAGGCCCTGCATCTGGTGGGTACGGCCGCGCGGGTGGCCGGCTGGGACGACATCGCATTGCGCGGCGTGCTGGGGGATACCCTGCTGCGGGTGATCGGGGGACTGCCGTGAGCGCTGCGGATGCCCTGAGGGTGGCGACTCTGGCGGCTCAGTGCGAGATGGCGCTGGTGCGTCGCGACGCCGTGGCGGGGCCGCTGCTGGCACAGGCCGCCCGGGCGGCCGAGGGCATGACGTCGGCCGCTGTCCTTGACGAAGCCGCCCGCCTGGTGCGTGGTGGGGTGGACGACGAGGCCGTGCGGGTGGCCTCCCTGGCGCTGTGTCGTATGGGCCTTCAGGAGGCTCAGGCCACGCTGCTGGGGGGTGAGCCCGCATGAGCATGGTCACCCGGTCACGGCTGGCCGAGATCGTGCGCTCGGGCGACCCCGACCTTGCCGAGGCCAACCTGCTCATCTCCGCCGAGGGGCGGGCGGACGTGGATCCCGACGCATGGCTGGCCGAGATCGACGCGCTTGCCGACCGCGCTGGGGATGGCGACGCCGACACGGTGTTCGCACTGCTGCGCGACGAGGGCTTCACCGGGGATACCGAGTCATACGACGACCCGCGGAATTCATTCGTGGACCAGATGCTCCGCCGTCGCATGGGGCTGCCCATCACGCTGTCGGCGCTCGCGGTGTCCATCGGCACCCGCACGGGTGCATCGATCGCTCCGATCGGCATGCCGGGGCACTTCCTGGTTGCCGACATCTCCAGTGGGCAGGTGCGATACGTCGACCCGTTTCACGGCTGGGTGCACCGCAGCGTTGATGAGCTCGCGGCCCTCGCCCGCGAGACCGCGGGGGTGGATCTGGAACCGGGGCACCTCATTCCGGTGGCCCCCGACATCACGATCAGCCGCATGCTGCTCAACCTGGAGGGCGCGTATCGTCGCCGTCAACGCACTGACGACGTGCTCTGGTGCTGCGAGCTCCTGTCCCTGGTGAATGCCGAGGATCCGGCCCCGCGTGTGCGCACGGCCGAGGTGCTGGTGGAGTTGGGGCGGCCCGACGAGGCCGAGGCCCTGCTGGGATCGTTGATCACGGCCACGCCGCCGAATCTGGCGACGCGGTGGGCCGAGGCCGTACTGGCCGACATCAGGGGCGCCCGCCTGAACTAGTGAAGTGCCCGTCCACGTTCACCGGGTTCCGGCGGCGGCGACCACCTCGCCGGGCGGTCTCCCCGCTCGCGCCCATATGTCCGATAGGGGCGCTCCCCACGTCCCGGACCGGCTCGGTTCCCTGACGCCACAGCAGCGTGCTGAGGTTCGGTCGGGATCCCCATGGGACCGGCAGACGTTGGCGGTCACTCCACTGGGCACGCGGCATCGGCACGGCTGGTGCGCCCCCCTCGTACAGTGCACGATCGTCATCGCCGCCGACGATCCCGCGCTCGTCACCACCATCTACAGGGGGAGGTTGGGGTGAGGGCGGTCGACGACAGCGAGGTGCACCTGCTCATAACCGGTGCCCCGGACCCAGGCATCGCGTGCACGGAACGCGTGAGCGACGACGTGCGCGTGGACTCCGGCACCGACGGTGCCGTGATGGGGATTGCGAGGTCCTGGGGCCCGACCAGTCGGGCCCGGATGATCTGCTCGCCCATGTCTCTGCGGAACATGGTGTCGACCTCGGGGCCGTCACCGCTGCGCGGAGGGCCGCGGTGTGCGCACCGGATCGCCAGGTAACCATCGGGGTTGGCGCCCCCCTCGTCTGACGCCGAGGCGTGCGGGGCGTCGCGCGCAGGTGCCCCGAGAACGACGAAGGGCGCCCATCGGGCGCCCTTCGCAGGATGCAGGTGAGCCGGGTGCGACTAGCCGCGAGAGGCCAGGTACTCCTGGACCATCTTCTCGCCGGCCGCGTGGCCCTTCTCGTAGTAGACGCTGTTGATCTCCTTGAAGACATCCCACTGCGCCGGGACATCGTCCTCGGCCAGAGTGGCGTCCACCGGGCAGGCCTCAACGCAGGCGTCGCAGTCGATGCATTCGGACGGGTCGATGTACAGCATCGTTGCGGTATCCGCATTGTCCTCGCCTGGGGCGGGGTGGATGCAGTCGACTGGGCACACGTCCGCGCAGGAGGTGTCCTTGGTGCCGATGCAGGGCTCGGTGATGACGTAGGTCAACAGGGGCTCCTTGGGCGATCGAAGATAATGGACGCGGATGCGTCCATTAGCGATGAGCAGTATACCGACCGGCGCGGATTATCGGCCGGAAGGGTGTGCGGTGGAACCCGACGGGATGGCGGTCGTCACGGGCGCTCGCAGGCCCACGGAATCGGCCACGCGGTCCGCGATTGCGCGCAGTTCCAGAGCCGCCGGGCTGTCCGGGCGCGCGGCCACCACGGGCATGCCCTCGTCGCTCGCCTGGGCCACGGCGGACTCCAGCGGCACCTGTCCCAGCAGCGGCACGCCGAGGTCGGCGGACAGTGCCTGGCCGCCACCTCCCGAGAACACCTCATACCGCGCGCCGGTGTCGGGGGCGATGAACCACGACATGTTCTCGATCACCCCGGCAACGGGCAGATTCACGCGCGACGCCATGGCGGCGGCCCTGCGTGCCACGCGCTGCGCCGTGAGTTGCGGGGTGGTCACCACCACCACATGCGCGGCGGGAAGCAGCTGGGCCAACGACAACGAGACGTCGCCGGTGCCCGGCGGCAGGTCCACCAGCAGAACATCCGGCTCGTCCCAGAAGACCTCTGTCACGAACGAGGTGAGCGCCTTGTGCAGCATGGGGCCACGCCAGATCACCGGGTTGTCGTCGGCGGTCATGAAGCCGATGGACATGAGGCGCACACCGTGGGCCTCGACCGGGATGATGAGGTCGTCCATCATCACCGGATGGCGGTCCGCGCCCATCATGCGGGGGATCGAATAGCCGTACACGTCGGCGTCGAGAAGACCGACCGAATATCCGGCGCCGGCCATCGCCACGGCCAGGTTGCACGTGACGCTCGACTTGCCCACGCCGCCCTTGCCGGACGCCACCAGGATCACCTTCGTGGGGGAGTCCGGGCCAAAGGGGCTCTCCTTGCGAGCGCCGCCGATGATGTTCTCGCGAACACCCGCCCGCTCCTCATCGGTCATGGTGTCGAGCCGCACCTGCACGCCCTCGACCCCCGGCATGGAGGCGACGACCTCGCTGACCCGCCGCTGTATCTCGGCCTTCAGCGGGCAGCCCGCCACGGTCAGCTTGATGGTGATCCGCACCTCGGGGCCGTTCACCTCGACCTCGCCCACCATGCCCAGCGCCACGATGCTGCGATGCAGCTCCGGGTCCATCACGCGGTCGAGCGCGGCGATCACCTCATCGCGCGATGGTGCGCTCACATGAACATCCGCGCGTAGGGCTCGGCCTCGGCCAGGGTGATGCCCCAGCGATCGTGCCCCGGGTAGATGAGCGTCTCGCGCGGCAGCTCGGCGAAGATCCGGTTGAGCGAGGTGATCATGGCCCCGTGGTCCGAGCCGGGGAAGTCCGTGCGCCCCACGCCCTGGGCGAAGATGAGGTCGCCCACCAGAGCCTGGCCCGATACCGCGTCGTAGGCCACCTGCAGGCCCGGGGAGTGGCCGGGCGTGGCCAGCATCGTAAAGGTGAGGTCGCCGCAGGTGACCTGATCGCCGTCCTCCAGGATGCGCGCCGGCGCGACGCCGGGAGTGGGGGGAGGGTTGCCGAACAGCGCGGGGTTGAATGGAGCCGGGGCCAGCAGCCAGTCCTCGTCACCACGGCCAACCCACACGGGCAGGCCCTTCTTCGCCCACACATGGTTCTCCACCACGTGATCCCAGTGGCCATGGGTGTCGAGCACGGCGATGGGGGTCACGCCCAGGTCCTCGACGGTCTTCTCGAGCCAGGGGCTGCTGCCAGCCGCCGGGTCGACGATGAGTGCACTACCGCCCTGGACATCGGCCACCACGTATGAGTTGGTGGCGACCGGGCCGAATGTTCCTCCGCGAATTATCACGCGCGTCAGGCTAGACGCTCGCCGTGCCGTGGTGTCGCGATACCGGCCCACATCGCCACGGGGTCGGTCGGATTACGCAATTGAGCGGAGCGATCCGGGGATATGCAGAGGCGACGACGATTCGGGTATCCCGGGTGCCATGCTGCCCGCCTGCTCAGCACACGGGGAGGATCAGGTGAGGATCGCCGTCGGATCGGATATGCGCCAGCCCATCACGGATGCCGTGATCGCGTGGCTGGGCGAGCAGGGCCATGAGGTGTCGCTGATCGGACCCGTTGTCGATGGCGACGACCGCGAGTGGGCCGAGGTGGGGGGCGAGACCGCGCGTGCCGTCACCACCGGTGCCGCCGATGTCGCGGTGGGTTTCTGCTGGAGCGGCACGGGGGTGTGCATCGCGGCCAACAAGGTGGCGGGCGCACGTGCCGCGCTGTGCGGCGATGCCGAGACCGCCCGGTTGTCGCGCAAGTACAACCACGCCAACGTGGTGGTCATGTCCATGCGCGCAACATCGCCCGCGGTGGCCATCGAGATCGTCGAGGCCTTCCTGGCCGAGCCCTGGGGCGACGATGACTTTGACCACCGCAACGCGGCGGCGGTGGACGCCCTGGACCGGGGCTAGCCAGGGGACGTGAGAACCTGTTTCACAGTGGCAGCCACGCCCGTCTGCAGGCTGCCACTGTGAAACAGGTTCTCAGCCCTCGGCATGTGTGCGGCGCGCGCTCTCCACGCCCGCCACGCGCTGTGCATGAAGCGCCGAGGCCTTCGCACGCGCGATGTCGCCTGAGGCGTCGAGCCCGGCCAGGCTGCCCTGCAGCACCGGCATCACGTGTCGGGCGAGAAGGTCGTATGAGCGCAGCGTGGCCTCGGGCCCAGCCCACTCGTGGCCCCACACCAGAAAAGTCCCGAAACCGCCCGTGCTCTGCATCAGGTCATCGATGAACTGCAGAAGGTCGTCGGGTGTGCCCACCACCCACGAGCCCGCCTCCACCATCTGACCCGCGGCCTTGTCGGGGGGGCCGGGCACCGGGGTCGGCCGGCCCGTGAGCGCCTGCACGTAGTCGAAGAGCCACCGCCCGGCGCCGGCGCGCACCTCCTGTATCGCCTGCTCGCGGGTGTCGGCCAGATGGATGGGCACCACCACGCGCCAATCGTCGCGTGATGCCGTGCGCCCGACCGCCGCCGCCGCGTGCTCCGCGATGGACCACTGGGTGGCAAGGTCCGACGTCCCGAAGTAGAGGGAGAGAGGGGCCGCACCCAGACGACCCGCGAGCGCCATGCCGAACGGCGACTCCAGGCTGGGGATGGCGAGCGGGGGATGGGGGCGCTGGTAGGGGCGCAACTGCAGCACGGCGTCGTTCAGTTCCCAGCCCGGGCCCGATGCCGTCAGCGGTTCGGCTGAGGTGAGCAGGTGCAGCACGGCGTCAAGCGCCTGCTCCATGCGGGTGCGGATCTCGGCAGCCGGGATTCCCAGCATGGCCGCATCGGACAGGTGCCCACCGGGCCCCACGCCCAGATTGATCCGCCCCCGCGTCAGGTGATCCAGCAGCACGATGCGGTCGGCCACCATCAGGGGATGGTGGTACGTGAGGCTGATCGCACCCGTGCCAAGGCGGATGCGCTTCGTGCGCTCTGCCGCCACGGCCAGGAAGATCTCCGGCGAGGTGACGTACTCCCAGCCGGTGGAGTGGTGCTCGCCCACCCACACCTCGTCGAACCCCAGGCGGTCCATGGCCACGATCAGGTCGAGGTCACGCTCCAGGGCGAGCGTGGGGTTCTCGCGTGGGTCGTGGAACGGTGCGAGGAAGGCGCCGAAGCGCACGGTGTCAGCCTCCCGGGATCCCTGTGATGGACCCCGGCCCGATGGTGCGTGCACCCTCCGGTGCCGCGATCCGCACGTCGCCGTTGACGTCCGAGAGGCGCGCCGACGGACCGAGACCCAGCGCCGTCACCTGCGGCATCGCATCGATCTGGCCGCGAAGCGTGGTGTCGACCTCCGCCCGATGGATGTACGGGGCACGCCCGCCCTTCCATGCGTTCACCTCTCCACGCCTCAGGGCGTTCTTCGCCTGATTCGTGCTGCCGGGGGCCACCGCACCCGCCGCTCCCAATTGGGTGGTGAGGTCTCCCGCGCCGGTGGTGAGGGCGGCCACGTCGACCTCGCCCCGAAGGTGCACCCATGGCACGTCGTCCCCGTCCTCATTCCCCGGGATCTGCGGGTTGGCCACCCACGATCTGAGTGACGGCGCGAGGTCGGCAGGGTCGAGCGCGCTCACGGCCCCTGCCGGCCCGTCAATCTTCAGGTCCTGGCCGAACACCGATGCGTCGATGCCCTCGCCCACCTTGGTGACGTTGACCTGCACCGGGATGTCGCTGAGCCCGGTGGTCAGATCGAACGAGACGCCGCCGGGCTTCTTCACGCTGCCCTCGCCTCCGCCCTCGATGGCGAGGGCTGGGCAGGGATGTCGCCCATTCGTCCGCTGATCGCACCCGTGGCCAGGTGCACATCCACCGCGGCCGTGATGGCCACGCGGTGGGTCTGCAGCGCGGCGGTGCGGTCGGCGCCGGCCGACAGGATCCGCTCGGCGCTCGTGCCCTCGGCCATGTTCGACGAGTTCTCGCCGCACCCGATACGGGGAGGCGTCGCACCTGCGGCGGCGATGGTCACGACAAGGGGGCGCCTCATGCCGCCGGTATACCATGGGGCACGTGTCCCTGACCCTTGCCGACGCCCCCTGAGCCAGCCCCTGTCCGTGGTGCCCGTGGGCGCCGGCGCCGCCTTCGGCCTTCCGGATCAGGCTCAGAGCAGCTACCTGGTGCGAGCGGGTGGATCGGCCGTGTGTCTGGACATGGGATCCGGCACCCTCAATCGCCTTGCGGCCATCCTGCCTCCCGAGTCACTCGACCTCGTGGTGATCAGCCACCTGCATCCGGATCACCTGAGCGATCTGCTGGCCCTCAGGGTGTACATGGCCCATGGCCCGGGGTTGGGGCATGATCTCGACATCATCGGTCCACCTGACCTGCGCTGCCGCCTGGACGTGTTGTCGGCGGGGGAGTCCTGGGGCGGCGTGCGCTTCCATGATCTTCCAGCCGGGGGAGGGGAGAGGATCGTGGGCGATCTGCTCATCCGCCATACCGAGGTCCCGCACCTGCCACCCACACATGCCATCAGGGTTGAGCACGACGGCAAGGCCATCACGTATGGCGCCGACTGCGCCGCGAATGATGCGCTGCCCGCCCTGGCCGACGGCAGCGATGTGCTGCTGCTGGAGTGCACGTTCGGTACCGGCGCCATTCCTGATGGCGTTCCGCACCTGAATGCCCGGGCCGCCGGTGACATGGCGAGCCGCGCCGGCGCAGGCCGCCTGATCCTGGTTCATGGCTACCCCGGGATCGACATCGGCGGCTCCGTGAGCGAGGCCGCGAATGCCTTCGGCGGCCCCGTGGAGTGGGCCTGCGAGGGCCGGCTGGTGGTGGCATGAGGGCGCCCCCGCGACGCCCCGGGGGCCGCTCGGTCGCCATCGCGATAATCCTCAGCCTCGTCATTCCCGGGCTGGGTCACGTGTACACCGGGCGCCTTGGTCGCGCGCTCATCTGGTTCGCGGGGGCGCTGGTGATCGGCGTCATCCTCGACAGCCAGGCCGCGACATCCAGGACATCGCTCGTGGTGCTGACCATCCTGGGTATCGCGGCCGCGCTGGACGCATGGATGATCATGAAGGTGTTCCCGCCCGATGCCGCGCGCGGCGCCTGAGGCAGCCATGCCGCACGCCTCCGGGGCGTAGCCTGCGCGCATGCTCGTGGGAGAGGTACTCGCCGCGCTTGACCACCTGGCACCCGTCTCCCTTGCGGAGGACTGGGACAACGTCGGCCTGCTCGTGGGCCGCCACAACAACGCGGTGCGGCGCGTGCTGGTGGCGCTCGATCTTCGTGCCGAGGTGCTGTCCGAGGCGGCGGAGCGCGGTGCCGACACCATCCTCGTGCACCACCCGCCGATCTTCCCGTCACTCACCGCGGTCACGGACGACGCGCCCGCGAGCGAGCTCGTTCTGAGGGTGGCCGAGTCGCGCATTGCCCTGATCGCCGCGCACACCAACCTCGACTCCGCCACCGACGGGCTGAACGACGTGATGGCAGATGCCCTGGGCGTGGTCGGGGCGCACCCGCTTGCCCCCGTTCCAAGCGACCCGGCCGTGGGTCTTGGTCGGGTGGGCAACGCTCCACCCGCCACCCTCGCTGGCCTCATCGCCCGGGCGGTTGAGACCTTTGCCCCGTGTCGCACGGGCCTGGCCTACGTGGGCGACCTCGACGCGCGCGTGGAGCGCGTCGCCGTGTGTACGGGCTCAGGGGCATCGCTGATCGGCGCGGCACGCGGCGCCGGCGCCGACGTCTACGTGACCGGCGACCTGAAGTACCACGACGCTGACCGCGCCGGGGGCATGGCACTGGTCAGCATTCCCCATGCCGCGGTGGAGCGCCACGTCATGCGCGTGTGGTCGCGCAGGCTGGGGCACGCCCTCGCACCGAATGGCGTGGAGGTGGTCTTCGCCGACGCCGACACCGACCCGTGGATGCAGCTGTGACCCGGGTCGCGTTGAGTCGCGTGCCAGTGGTCGCTAACCTGCCGGGAGCCACGCGGATGTAGCTCAGTTGGCTAGAGCGTCTGCTTGCCATGCAGAAGGTCGAGGGTTCGAGTCCCTTCATCCGCTCTTCATGCGAACGGCCCCTTCGGGGGCCGTTCGCCGTTTTGCGGCTCGGGAGCCTGCGGTCGGGCAGGGTGGCGCCCCTGGCGCTCACGTCCTAACCTGCACCCTCCCCGGCGACCTGGCGAAATGGGAACGCAGCGGTCTGCAAAACCGCCATGAACCGGTTCGACTCCGGTGGTCGCCTCTGTCGCGAATCAGGCTTGGTCAGACGAAACCCCGCTTTGGATGCGGGGTTTCGTCTTTCGTGGGACAGTCCTCAGCGAGCCGCTCAGGGCCGCTCTGGACTGCTGGGGCTGGCTGGTCGGTGGCGCGCGGAATGGCGCACGCTCCGGGGAGGCATACCCCAAGGCCATCCATCCCACCCCGAAGAATTCCTCCCATGCTCTCTTGTCCGGTTACCCCCAAGACCACAGCGCTCATCACCGTCACCTCCCGCGCGCGCGACATGAGATCCACCTCGCGTTCCCTGTCTCTTCGCCTCCGACCGCTGCCCGGGCGTGGGTCAAAAATCCTGCACCGCTCACCGCACTGATGGGAGCGCCTCGGAGCATGGGCGATTCGGGGAGGGGGGCTCTGCCCCACAGGGGCAGTAGGTGGCCCTCTCGCCATCGGGACCGATTTCCGGGGGTCACCTCACAACGCCTTTCGCCCGCACGGCGCGCTGGGGATGACGCTCCCGGCCGTGTCTGCCCGGGAGTGGGTGGCCGGACCAGAGGCATGATCTCCTCCTCCGAGGCGTCGCCCGTTGCCCGAGGAACTATTCGCTCACTCTGAGCACGCGCTGGACCAACGAATGGGGTCCGGTCAGAGGCCTGGCGCAGCACTCATACGTCCGTCATACGTGAACGCAGGCCGATTCACATCGACGGCAGCAAGAGTGGCGCCATGGCCATCGTGCACATGTCTGCTGTGGCGCGCGATCAGGTTGGGCGGCCGCGTCGCCACACACGCGCGCTGATCGAAGAGCCGAACGTCGACGTGCGCGACTTGATCGCCGCGCTCCTCGCCCGCCTCGGATGCGAGCCGCTCGTCCGGCCGCCGCTCGACGACGGCGGCCTCCCCGAGGTGGATCTGATCATCGCCGAACCCGCGAGCGTCGCCGCACAGCGCGTCTTCGTCGCACACGGCCACTGTCAGAGCCGCATCCCGATCGTCTGCGTCAGCATCTATCCGCGCGTGCGGGCGCTACTTCCGCGTCCCGTCGCCGCCTATTTCGTGAAGCCGTTCTCCGTCGCTGACCTGCAGGTGGCGATCCGGGCTGCGCTCGAGACCCAGGTGTCGTCCCTGCCCGAGTCGAGCCACCATGGGAATGTTGGAGGCTTGTGATCTCCCCCGGGCCGTGTGGAGTCGGGATACCCAGATCCTCGTGCCGCTGACTCTCCAGGGAGAGAGCCATGCCCAGGAGGTATCCCCCTCACGTTCCGCCGCAGGGTGCTCGACCTGCTCGATGCCGGCAGAAGTGTTGCCCACATCGCCCGCGACCTCGAGATCCCCAATCAGACGATCTCCGCCTGGCGACGCCACGAGCAGGTCGACAAGGGACTGATCGCGGGCCCTACCCATACGGAGGTCGCCCAGCTGGTGGCCGCGTGCCGGCGGCTACGCTGCAGGCGGCTGTTGCGTCGACCGGTTGAACTCACCGCTGCTAAGGGAGGGGGTGCCCCCCTGGAGACGCGACGAGGGGATCTGAGCTGATCAGCGCCGATGCCATGCCCGCCCAGGTCGCCTGCCGGGTGCTCGGGGTGCCTGCTTCCCGGCGAGTCCGCCTGACGGGGGAGCCTCCAGGATTCCCAGAGTGGTTCATTGAGACGGAGAAGACCTGCACGAGGTTCCTGGCGCGGGCGCGTTGCCACCGTGAGGAACCGGGGTTCCGCTCGGCCGAGGCCGTGATGACCGATCAGGCCCATAACCACCGCTCGGCGACGGTGCCGTCCGCAGGTGTTTCGCGACAACGGGGTAAGGCACATCCTCACCCCGCCCTCCCCGCTACCTGTTTACGGAAGAGGCTGCGCGCTTCATCCCGACGATGACGCGCGAGCGGGTCCACTCACATGAATGGCTCACGCGCGCGGCTGGCTGGGGTACTGGCCTCCGATCAGCCGTGTTCACAACCTGTGTGGGTGGGACGGCGAGAGCGGCGCGGGGCTGAAGCGATATCCCGCCCCACGCACCGTCTCGATCCGGAACGGCGTGTTGTCGGTCATCCCGAGCTTGCGGCGCAAATAGGAGACGTAGAGCTTGACCTGCTCCGGCGAGCGGCCGATCGTGCCGCCCCACGCATGCTCGAGGAGCTGCCCCGGAGTGAGTACGTGGTTCGGGTGGCGTACGAAGACGCTCAGCAGCCTGAACTCCTGCGCCGTGAGCGGAATCTCCTTGCCGTCGACAGCCACCAGCTGACGCGCGAAATTGACGCTCAGCACGCCGTCTTCGTATGCCTCGATGTGCTGCGGCGCCCGGGCCCGGCGCAAGAGGGCCTCGATCCGCGCGAGAAGTTCCTGGCGCCCGAACGGCTTCGCGACGTAGTCATCCGCGCCGCCCTTCAAACCGCGAACGCGCTCCAGCTCCGCCCCATGAGCGGTCAACATCAGCACAGGCGCGTCGCTGATGTCCCTGATCCGCTCGAGCACGTGCCACCCGTCGAGCCCAGGCATCGCGACATCGAGCACCACCAGGTTCGGCCGCACGTCATGAAAGAGCCGCAGACCACTCCTGCCGTCGGCGGCCGACGTCACCCGGTAGCCCGCGAGTTCGAGCAGCTCGCAGACGAGAGCACGGACGTCATCATCATCGTCGATGACGAGCACGCTTCGGCTGTTCTGCACATCTGTTGCTGCCACGGTGATCCTCGTAACCTAGCGTGCCAACTGCGCCGCGCATGAGCAGCAGGAGCTGGTCATCTGCCCGGGCAGGATGAGCGGGGCGATCCGCTCATCCCATCACGCGTGCCGGCGTCGCCACCCGGACCGTACTGCGATCGACGATTCCCTGGTGCCGGGCGGGATTCTGCATGTGCTCAACGCCGGGATCGCCTGGGCGGATCTGTCGGCCGAGTACGGCGACGGCCCGGGGGTGGCCTGCTGGCGGCGCCTGCGCGAGTGGCGGGCAATCCCCGTGTTGAGCGCGAAAGGGGATTCCGTTCAGGGCGGTGCGGTGATCGCGCGGCAGCGGACCTTCCTTGTGAAACAGGTGCTCAGGACACTCCCGACCCCGCGAGTCAACCGAACCGGGGACGGACTCCCCGAACCGGTGATCGAGCGTCCCTCCACCGTGTAACCGCCGTCACCCATTCATACCTGCGCCATACGCGTTTCCGGTGGTCACCAAACTGCCCCCTCTTATCGTCATGGACGAACAAGGACATTCCCGTCCCTTGCTTGGAGCTCTCCACCGCGCACCCCTGACCTAGGAATCGGAGCACAAGACTATGTTCGGCCTGCAGATAACGAGGAAGACCGTCGCCATCGCCGGTGCGGTGGTGGTCGCCATCGTCAGCATCGCCTATGCCTACTGGACCACCACCGGTTCCGGCACCGGGTCGGCCACGAACGCCTCGTCCAACGGGACCATCGTCTTGCACGCCGCGTTCGCCGCCGGCCTGACCCCCGGTGCTGCGGAGGCGGTCACCTACACCGCCGACAACGCCGGCACGTCCAGCCTGTACGTGAACACGATCACCCCCACCGTGAGCATCGACGGCGCCCACGTCACCAGCGGCTGCCTGGTCGGGGACTTCACCATCCCCGCGACCGCGTCGGGCACGACGGTTGGTCCCGGCCTGTCCGGGGTCGCGGCCGGCTCGGGGACGCTGACCTTCGCGAACACCGCCGTCAACCAGGACGGCTGCAAGGGCGCCACTGTCACGCTGACCCTGGCCAGCAACTAGTTCCCAACCGTGCGGCGAGAGAGACCGAGCATGGGGGGAGCCAGGAGCGTCAGGCGGCGCGCGAGGCCGCGCGCGGTCCTGGCCCCGGTTGCCCCGTTGTCCTCCGCCATCCGCGCGGCGGCCACCACGCTCGGGCATCACCGTCCGGATCTCCCCGGCACGCCAGCCCGTCGAACACGCCGAGACGGTGACCGACAGGCATGCAGCGCCAGTGACGACGCGGTGACCCAGTACAGCGGGGCCTCCCCGGTGGTCGTGCCCGGTTCGTCGACGATGACCCTGACCCAGCTGGGTGCCGCGGCCGCCCAATGGTCCCAGATCCAGTTCCTGGACCGACCCGTCAACCAGAGCGGCTGCACGGGTGCCACCCTCACGCCGGCCTACGCCGGATCCGGGCGGGGAAGCTGACATGAGCCGCGTCGCTGACTGCATCCGTCAGCAGTTGTCCGCCGTTCGCCCCAGTCGGCGCGCCAGCCTGATCCTGCTGATCCTGGCCGCCGTCACCGCGATGGCGACTTCAGGGACCTCGGCATGGGCCTACTGGGCGGCTCCCGGCAGCGGAACCGGCCAGGCGACGAACGCCACGCTCAATGCCCCCACCAACCTCGCCGCAAGCGCCACCGTCGGCTCCAACACCGTCCAGCTGGCCTGGGACGGGTCGACCCTGTCGACGGGCACGCCCGCGCAGGGGTACTACCTGACCCGCACGAACAATGGCGACTCCAGCACGGCCGCCGCGTGCGGAACCTCCGCGTCGAACCCGACAACGGCCACCACGTGCGCCGACCTGGCCGTCCCGGACGGGACGTTTCACTACACCGTCACTGCGGTCTACAACAGTTGGACCGCGATCAGCACCCCGAGCAACAACGTCACCGTCTCCCTTCCGGTCCAGATCGTGACGTGGTCGCCCACCACGAGCATCGTCACCACACAGTCCCCGTTGACCCCGTCCTCACTGGCCACGTCGTCCGGGAACGGTGCGATCACCTATTCGGTGATCAGCAATACGACCACGACCTGCTCCGTGGACTCCTCCACCGCTGTCCTCACCTACACCGGCACCGGCA
>Ga0209514_10003541_pt1 | contig 22136 bp, 25 predicted proteins | sample Subgrocontami58m_FD_187452 | JGI IMG/M metagenome (GOLD analysis project Ga0209514, IMG submission 187452) | Subsurface groundwater microbial communities from S. Glens Falls, New York, USA - GMW37 contaminated, 5.8 m (SPAdes) (version 3) | ecosystem: Environmental > Aquatic > Deep subsurface >...
GACCCCGAGACTAAACTCTGCCGGACGCGCTGACGATTTGCGGGCGGATCAGCGCGGCGGCAATCGATCCGCGGTTTCTGCCAAGCGTGTTCGAGCAACTGAACCTTCACGCGCGAACGTTCGGTTTTCTTGGCCTGTTCGTGTTGATCGAATGGTGGCAGCGCCGCCGTTGGAACCCATTCGCGGTCGGCGTGCTGCCCTGGCCGATTCGCTGGGCGGCTTACACGGCGTTCTTTTGGGCGATCCTGCTCTTTGGCACACATCACACCGAGGAATTCATTTATTTTCGGTTTTGATCCGATGCGAACGTTTTGTCTTAAAGCGGCTGCCTTTGTTTTCCTGCAAGCGCTCATTCTTTATGCATGCTGGGAAAGCGGCTTGCCCTCGGAAACCAACTACCTGGCGGCTGCGATCGACAAACACAACCGCCTCGCCCAAACACAAGCGCCTCGAATCATTCTGGTCGGCGGGTCCAATGTCGCGTTGGGAATCCAATCCGCCCGCCTCGAAAGCGCCTTCGGCCGACCGGTGGTTAATATGAGCTTGGTCGCGCGGCTCGGGATTGAATTCATGCTCAATGAAGTCGAGCCGTTTGTTCAGCGCGGCGACCTGGTCCTGCTGAGCTTCGAATATGATTTGATGGCTGGAGGCCACAATCCACTCACGGATCGCCAGCTGTTGGAGTTTCGTCCCGCGAGCGCCCGTTTTCTGCCGCTCGATCGCTGGAATAAACTCGTGACTGACTCCGGCTTTTCGATTCTGGGCGGCATCGTGAGGCGAGGAACTCTCCGGGGCATTGACGATCAGCCCGTCACCGGAAGCGCGGGCTACGATCGGCGCGGCTTTGATTCGCGCGGAGATTATGTCGCTCATTACCGTTCGACCCAAAATCTCAGCCAGGTTCCCCCAGACAGCGCCCTGCTCAGTCCGCCGAAAATCTCTCCGATCAGCCCGCGCGTGGCGCGGCGCATCGAACGGTTCGCTCGCGTTTGTTTCGAGCGCGGCGCCCAGTGCGTTTATTCGTGTCCGCCAAATCCGGCTTCGCTGTTGGAACCGCGTTTGCCCGTGATCACGAGCAACCTGGTGACACTCGCGGCCATTCCTCATTTGATTCTGCTCGATCGACCGCGCGACCAGATTTACCCGCTCAACGAGTTTTATGATTCAGGCTATCATTTAACTGGAATGGCCGCGGCAGAGCGGACGCGAAAACTAATCACGGAACTCAGGATGATTCATTCCCGGCGCGAGCCCGAGAAGCTTTCACGCGTGCAGCGAGGCGAATCGGCAAACTGAAAGCCTCCTTGGAAAATCGCAAGCGTAGCTGAAGACGTGAGTCTTCAGCCGCGGCGTTGCCGCGTGAGAATCTGATGACGAGTTCAGCGACGCGTGCTCAGTTTACTTGTTGGCAGTGACGCGAGGTGATTCCCCCAAATTGGAAACGGTGTCAAAGACGCCCGTGTAAACTTTGCCGCCGCTTTTCATTTGAACCCACAATCGGTACGCGCCCGGCTTTGGAAATTCGTACGGAAACGAAACGGATTGCGGGCCGGCGCCAACTGGAAAAGCTTCATGCTGCATCATTGCCGTTGCCCCGCTCATTGCTTCATTCGTCGATGCGTGCCATCGCGAGCGATTGTTGGCCCCTTTTGAAAAGAGCATTTGCGACCCCATTGAAAACGTGCCGCCGGGGTGCAAGTGCGCAAACACTGTCCCATCGCGGTGACGCACGGCCGCGTGGCCGAACATTCCCAGGTACAGTTCGAGCGGCGCGGGCTCTCCGTTGGCCAAAACCAATTTAAAGTCCAAGTGAGCTTCGGGTGAATCGGACGCCGGCTTTTCCCAGACCATCGTCAAACTATCGTCGAGAGCGCTGGCAACAGCGGCGGAAATTGCGGCATCTTTACCGCTGATTCGCCATGAATCATCACGGTCAGGAACAAAAAACAAATTCGTGCTGCCTCCCAGCCAGCCTGTGGGCGAACAGATCGGGTCAGCTTCCTTCAACGGACGAGCGAGCTGCTCGAACCTTTTAGGAATGGCGGGCAACTGGACTTTCGTGAGGAGCGTTTCCGAAAAACCAGTCTCGTGCGTCACGTCAGCGTAGATGTCGTATTCGCCCGCGGGCAATGGCGGGAGAGCGGCATCAAATGTTCTGGGGTTCTTTTGCACCGGGTGCAAGTGAGCGAACACATCGAGTTGCGGCTCGCGCACCAGGAACAGGTGCATCAGTTTTCCGTGATCAGGAATGAGCGGCGCCCAATGGCGCGTCTCTTCGACGACCGTGAGATTCAATATGGGCTGTTCGTTCTCCGAGCGCACGCTGGCTGAAACCTGGACCGGTTGGTAGAGCCGATTATTTCGGTAATCGCGGTCCACGAAATTCCACCAAACCCTGCCCAGCAGCAAAAGCGCGCCGAAAAAAATTGCGCCGGCCACGGTTGCGATCCGCGCCAACCAGCGGCGCCTTCGCGAGGGTTCGATCCCTGGGTTCCAAGTGCTCTGACCGAAAGCGGCTCCTGTCAGCGTCACGGCGCCGGCAAACAAGACCAATCCGAGACCAACGAGCATGGCGCCGAACCATGCTGGCATCGCATTCCGGGTGGTCGCCACCGAATTGACTGGCACGATCGCGGCGCCGCGGCCGTCGTTTCCTTGCACGGTCACATTCACGGTGTAAGCGCCGGGCTTCATCAGCCAGAGCGTTGCCGAGTAAAGATTCGTGTCGCCAGGGTTCGGTTTTGCGAGGTCAGGAGGCGGCGAGCCTTCCTTGCCTGCGTCCCAAAAAACGGGAAACACCGTCACTTGACTGGCGTGGCCGTGCAACACGCGAACGTTTATCTCCGCCAAGCCTGGCACAACTCCGGGCGGCCGAATCACGACCCGGATTGGGTATGGCCCGGCTGACCCTTCGAAATAGACATTGGGGCTGCCGATGTGGGCGGACGCGGAAAAAACCAGAAGCAACAGGCCAATGGCGTAAGAAAATGCTTTCATCGCTTCACCTGCAACATCCAGTTGCCGCACCAAAGGCCAAGCCGCGCGGAAATAACCGCGGCGAGCGCGGCATACTTCAGACTTTTCAGCGTGACCGGATCGCGCGTGAGCTCCCAAAATTGCCGGCGGAATGGGCCAGGCGCTTCGTAGTACGGCCAGATATGTCCGGCGCCGAAGAACCAATTGTCCGCCGAAGGGCTGATCAGAAATTTCGCGAAGTGCCATTGAACCATAAGCGCGATCGTTAGGAAAACCACCCCGACAGCGAGAGCCAGCGCCCAGTCCTCGAGCCAGAACCAAAGCCCGCGCGGAATTCGTTGCGAATTTGCGCTGGCTTCGGATGCGCCGGAAGCGTCCGCGCGGCCCGGGCGGCGCTTGAACAAACTCGCCAGCAAATCGACCGCGACAGCAGGAAGAATTAAAAGCATCGGGAATGGCGGCGGCGCCATGCGATCGAGCGGATTGTAAATGGGGGCAAGCTTTGGTTGCGCGGGAAACAACGGCAGAATCCAAATCACCAGGAGCATGATCGCCATGTAGGTGGCCGAGGCGATGGTCGCTCCCCAGCGCAATCCCGAAGCCCGGGCTGTCATGATCAATAGAAACGGATAAATTTCCGACACGACTCGATAGTAATGCGCGGAATGTTGGAAATTCGGCCAGGTGAATTCGGTCGCGTACACGGAAAGCATCGTCACCATCAAGCCGCAGGAAAGGGTGAACAGCCACGCGGCCTTCCCTTTTTCATTTCCGGCAGAACGGTTCTGCCACGAGAGAACCGAAAGCAGAACGCCCAATTCCACCGCGAACATCCCGAGCCCGAGCAGCGCATGGGGCGGGCTGACGATCTTCACATCGAGCCCGTAGGTGTTGTGCCACCAATCGTCGAACGGCGCCGAGGTGACCATCGCAACTGCTCCCCACATCGTGACCCATGCGCCGAAAGGAGCGTAACCGCCCCAAAAGCGAACGGAGGCCGCGCGCTTCCCAGGCGCTTCTATGAACGTGACTTTCATCGCCAGCCAGGCGGCGAGCAGAGCGGGAATGACCCCGCCAAGCTGAATGACGATATGCGCGGGAGTCCAAAACGTGTCGCGGCCGATGCTGATGTGCCAGGAGATGTCCCAAATCAATCCCACGGGAAGGCCGGCGACCGCGACGACGCTCAGCCAATTTCGCCAGCGGTTTGAAGAACAAACGACGGCGTGCTGCTCGAGCGTGATTGGAGTTGGTAACCAGGTCATCCTCGTTTTAACAATCTTTTGGCTGTTGCTAACTGGTGCCGGAATTCCTGAATTGATGATTAACATTTGCGCAAATGTCGAGCAACCTCATCGCGGCTGATTTCCTTGGCGACACGCAGTGCGGCGGCAATAACGGGGTTCAGCAATAACAATCACCTGAAAGGACCGAGCAAATGAACAGACGAACATTTCTAGGAACCATGAGCAGTTTGCCGGCTTTAAACGCAGGCCCGCTGCTCGCTGCGAAAACTCCGGAGAAAATAAGGACCACCTCGAACGGTCCGCCGCGCAAAGTTGTCGTCGGCACTGCCATGCAATCCTTTTGGGGCCAGTATCCGGGCCTGCGGAATCGCTTGGATCAATTGGCCGGAATCGTGGACCAGATGGCGGCTCAGGCCAAAATGAAATACGGGCGCGGTCTCGATCTGGCGATTCTGCCAGAAACGGCCATCACCGGTGAGGCGGGGAACGACGCTTTGGCGTGCTCAGTTCCATTCGAAGGCCCGGTGCAGGATGTTTTCGCCAGCAAGGCGCGCGAGCTCAGTTGCTACATCGTGGTTCCAACCTACTTGCTCGATTCGAAAAAGAAAAAGCTCTGTTCGAATGCGGCAGTGTTGCTCGATCGCAAGGGTGAAGTGATGGGAACTTACCGAAAAATTCACCTGGTCGTTTCGCTCGAACGCGGAATGATGGAAGGCGGCGCCACGCCTGGCGATGCGTTGCCGGTCTTCGATTGCGACTTTGGCAAGCTGGGAATTCAGATCTGTTACGACATGGACTTCGACGACGGCTGGACCGAGCTGTCGCGGCGCGGCGCCGAACTGATCGCCTGGCCGACGCAATCGCCGCAGACCTCTCAGCCCGCCTTCCGCGCGAGACGAGAACGCTGTTACATCGTCTCGAGCACGTGGCGGCATAATGCATCAGTCTTCGAGCCGACAGGCAAGATCACCACGCAGATCACCCCGCCCCAAAACATTCTCGTGCACGAACTCGACCTCAGTTACGCGATCCTTCCTTGGAGTTCAAAATTGCAAAACGGCCAGGCGCTGAAAAAAGCTTACGGTGACAAAGTCGGTTTTCGTTACTACGAAGACGAGGACTGCGGCATCTTCTGGTCGAACGATCCTAAAGTGTCAATCGGCGAAATGGCGCGCTCGCTCGGCCTGCTGGAACTCGAGGAGGAAATGGACCGCGTCCGGCGATTTTATCAGAAAGCAGGGGTGAAAATCTCCCCGCCGAAGCGATAGGATTCAGAAAACACTTGCTCCCGTGCCGGATAGCGCGACGGGATGAATTAATGCGGCTTGAAATCCCGCTCTGCGCCTGCGCGAAATGCGCAGAAAAATTGTGAACGCACCTGGCTCGAACCCATTTCCTTTTCCTCTGCCGGAACGGTTGCCGGTGAGAATCGATCCGTGTCCAATCGTTGAAGCAATTTTTGAACTGCGGTTTGCCAGCGCCCAACCATGGGCGACGATGCCGGGGCTGCTCTATGCCCAAATCCGGCAGCGATATGCCGAACAACGCTTGCTGCCTTTGGCGCAGGTCCCCGAGGAGGTGCGACGGCAGGAGCCGGCGTTCGCTAACCTGCCGCTGATGCAGTTCCTCAGTCCGACGTTTCTGGTTCAAGCCGGACCGCGCGTCGTGAGTGTCGTCACAAAGCCCAACGACTATCCAGGTTGGTCGATCATTGCGAGCGAGCTGCAATGGTTCCTGGACCGACTAGATCGAGCCGGAATCGTCGGCGAGGGCGAACGTCTGGGTGTCCGTTACATTGACTTTTTTCCCTTGGATATTTTTTCGAATTTGCACCTCGAACTCCGGGTCGGCGGTGAGGCGTTGCATGACCAAGAGCGTCAGATCACCACAGTTTTTCGGCAGGGGCCGCTAACGATGCGCTTGAGGGTGTCCAATAGCGCGATCGTGGCAAGCCCGAGTGGCGAACCACGCCGCGGCAGTGTGCTGGATGTGGATGCGTGGTTCGGTGCGCTGGACTTTGATGTCTTCACGGGTGGATTGGAGCGCTTTGATGAGGCGCATCTGGCTATTAAGCGCCTTTTCTTCGGCTTGCTCCGTGCCGATTACTTGGGTACGTTAAACCCGATTTACAAATGACGACAACGCTGCCAATTCCCCACTCTGACACCTACCAGCTCAGCGAACGGCTCGCCAACAGCGCGCCTCTGCCGGCGATACACACTCCCCCACCCAATGAGGTGGATCGCGAGGAAGTGTTGCTGAAAAAGCTGGGCGCGCGCGGCTGGGGGCGCATGCAGCACTTTCGTAATTTTTATCAGCCAGGTTGGGGTGAAATGGGTGGCAAGCCGCTATCGCCGCGTGCAACTGAGGCGTTCTTCCGCTTCCTTGAACTTGTGCAGTTCCCGGTGGACTGCACGCCAAGTTTATTTCTCACGGACCAAGGCGGACTTGAGTTGCGCTGGGAATGCAACGGGATCGACGTGCAGGTGGAGTTCTCCTCTGAAGGAATCGAGTTATATTCGGCTGCCGAGGAAATCGAATCATTCGTGCCGCACGCCGAAGCCGTTAGTCTAGCAGGACAGTTGTCTTCGCGATAAATGCCCGTCGCACCAGGTGAACATGTAGTTCGGGCCATTTGTTCGGACAAGTGGGACGGGCAGCGGCTCTCCCCAAGTCTGTTCAAGGGCAAGCGAACATCTGTTGGCCGTCTTACTGTCACCTCGCTAGCTGATCATTGGGACGTGTTCCGCCGATTCGTGGAAAAACCACCTGAACGAAAGCTGGAATTAATTGGCCAAATCAACGTCGGGAAACTTCAGGAACTTGGAAGAGCACACAAGGATGCTCCTGTCGAACTGACGGTCGAGCCAGATCCACTCAACGGATTTCCTTCGCATGCCGTGATTCCTCAGAACATCACCCGGGGCTTGGCGAGCCGGATTTTGGATGCCCTCGTAATTCATCGACCACCGCGCAGTGATTGACTTTGGCTCGGGAGACGAGTGCCTACGGCCGAAGCATTGGCGCCCGTGCGACGAATCTATGGGCGCGTTCGGATTGAATGATGCCGAAAATTTTGTACCGTTCCTCCTTCAATCCTGACAGACCAATCAGTGTGCGATGAGCACAAGCGAAAGGCGACGATGACTTTGGCCGAGTATCAGCAGCTTCTACTCGGAATCGCTTACGGCAAACGACTCCCCGGGGCTCTCTACGTCTTTCGCGACGAAACGTCAGATTTTGGCGAACACCTGAACGAATTGATGGCGCGGTGGTCGGCGCTCTACGCCGTGGGCACTGAATTCAACGTCGTGAAGTTTCGGACCAATCAACTCGGCGTTTCGTTTCTCTCTTACCCGGAGTTCTTTAAAGTTGCTCATCCTGAGCTCCGGCTCGCGGTGACGATTGACCTCGCGCGAGGCAAAGTTCGCCGAACCGATTACTCAGGAAATGTTAATCCTCCGATTTTGCATCGCAAGGAGGCGTTCTTGCCCGATGACCACCCGTTTCACGGCCAATTCGGAGCGCTCACTGCTGAAGAAGAAGCAGCCGGACTCTATGCTGAAACAGCAACGATCGGATTCAAGCTCAACTGGGAAAGACTACTGGCAGAAAAAGGGCTAGTCATCGCAGGTCATCGCGTGAAGAAAGCAGGAAGCGCTGATGAAAAGCTGGAGAAATTTTTGGCAGCTCCGATGGTGGAACGTCACAAGACCGCTCTTACGCGATACGAATTATCCAAACCAGTTCGCACTTTGTTGGAGTACGGTCAACTTCGGACCAACACGACCTTCTTCGATTATGGATGCGGGCAAGGAGCGGACGTCGATGGTCTCCGCGAGCTTGGGCATTCAGCAAGCGGTTGGGATCCGGTTCATCGGAGCGATGAAAAAAAGGACGAAGCCGACATCGTAAACCTAGGATATGTCCTCAACGTCATCGAAGATCCTGCCGAACGCCTCGAAACTCTCCTGGACGCTTTCCGTCACGCGCGGCAGTTGCTCGTTGTTTCGGCATTGATCCGGGAAACAGTCGAAACCAGTAATGCAACGGCGTTTCGGGATGGTGTGTTAACGAAGCGAAATACGTTTCAGAAATTCTTCGAGCAGCACGACCTGCAACAATACATTGAAGATGCTCTGGACGTGGCGGCGGTCCCGGTTGCACTCGGAATTTTCTATGTCTTCCGCGATCCAGCCGATCAGCAGGATTTCATTTCGTCACGGACGCGGCGGGTCATCGATTGGACCCAGATCGCATCGCGACTCGGGAGGCGGCGGCGAACAGAGCGAAGATCGCGCTGGGAAATTCTTTACGAGGCGCACAGAGATCTGCTGGATTCATTTTGGGCATCGATGCTTCAACTCGGCCGCCTTCCCGCTCCAGAAGAGTTCCCGCGATATGGAGAGCTACGCGAAGCGTTCGGGTCACCCAGGCGCGCCTTGCGGATCTTCATTCAACGCGCAGGCGGCGAAGAGTTACAGCGGGCCATCGAGAACCGCCGACACGATTTGCACGTTTATCTCGCGATGTCGAACCTGCGGAAACGAGTGCCGTTCGGCCATCTGTCGGCCACTCTTCGGCTGGATATCCGGGCCTTCTTTCGGAATCACAGCCGCGCTCTGGAGAAGGGGCTAGAATTGCTCTACGCCGCAGGTGATCCAGGCGAGATCGAGATCGCGTGTGAGGATGTAAAGGTTGGCTGGCAGAATGAACAGGCGCTGTACTTCCATCGCAGTTTGCTCAATCAGTTACCACCGGTGCTCCGGGCCTACGTAGGCTGCGCCACCACGTTGTTCGGGGATGTTGCACAAGCGGATGTGATCAAGCTGCACAAACTGTCAGGTAAAGTGACGTTTCTAGTTTACGATGATTTCGAGAACAAGCGCCTGCCGCAACTGAAGCAACGAATCAAGGTGAACTTGCGAACCCGATGGGTGCAAGTGTTCGATCATTTCGCCGAACGGCAATTGCTGTGTTTCAAGGAACGCTTTATGGCGGTAGATCATCCGAGACGCGCAGAGATGGAGGCGTTCAGCAGCAAGCTGCGGAAACTTGGTTTTGAAGAAGCCATCATTGACCGCGGCCCGCTCCGTGCCGAACTGGAGTCGCTGCTGGAAAGCAAAGGTTTGAATCAGAATCTAAATCGACGACGATGTGTGCGGAACGGAGGCAAGGTGTGATTTACTTGGACCACAACGCCACGACGCCGGTCTTGCCTGAAGTTTTCGAGGCGATGCGGCCGTATTTCACGGAGCAATGGGGAAATCCTTCCAGCACCTACAAGTTCGGGGCGAAGTTGAAAACAGTCATCGAGACGGCGCGGGCACAGGTGGCGGAATTGATCGGGGCGCAGTCGCGTGACGTGATGTTTACGTCGTGCGCGACGGAGAGCAACAATGCGGCGATTCATGCGGCGCTCAAGGCCAATCCCGGCAAGCGGCACATCGTCACGTCGGCAGTGGAACATTCGTCGGTCCTGAATTTTTGCATGGCGCTGGAGAAGGACGGCTGCCGCGTGACGTATCTGCCGGTGGATCGCGACGGCTTGCTGAAGCTGGCGGACCTGGAAAACGCCATCGCGGATGAAACGGCGGTCGTGTCGCTGATGTGGGCGAACAACGAAACGGGCGTGTTGTTTCCGGTGAAGGAGATTGCGGTGATCTGCCGCGCGCGAGGTGTGCTCTATCACTGCGACGCGGTGCAGGCAGCAGGCAAGGTGGAGATTGACGTGTCCCGCGACGGCGGGTTGCAGGCGGACTACCTTTCGCTCGCGGGCCACAAATTTCATGCGCCAAAAGGTGTCGGCGCGCTTTACGTCCGACGGAAAGCGCCGTTCTCACCGCTGATTCACGGCGGACACCAAGAACGCAGTTTGCGCGGCGGCACGGAGAATGTGGCGTTGATTGTCGGCATGGGCAAGGCGGCAGAACTGGCGCAAAAACATTTGCCGGGTTACGAGAAGAAAGTCCGCCCGTTGCGCGATGCGCTGGAGGAAGGCATCCTGAATTCGATTCCTAACACTGAATTGAACGGGCACAAATCGAAGCGACTCGCCAACACGACCAACATCACTTTCCACGGCATCGAAGCCGAAGCGCTGCTCATCCTTCTCGATCAGGAAGGCATCTGCGCGTCGTCCGGCTCCGCGTGTCTGGCGGACTCCGACGAGCCGTCACACGTTGTCAAAGCGATGAAACCGGAATCAATAGCGTCCCGGCAGATGATCCGCTTGTCGTTGGGCCTGGCCACGACGGCGACGGAAATCGAGGCCACGCTGGTGGCAACGCGCCGCGCGAGCGGAATGCTCCGAGATTCAGGATAGCAAGGCTTTGCAACCCGCCTGCTTGACTTTGGACTGCGCCAGGGCGCGGCCATGCGACGGGTCGCGCTCGTCCAGGAGCGCGTGATAGAAAAGCGTGTCAGCGAAGACGGCGTTCACGATGCTTTGGGAACGCCGTACAAATAGTGGTCGAGGTTGCGAACGTAATCTTTGGCCCAATGCGGACGCGGCTTAGCCACTTTCAGCACCGCTGCAACAAACGGATCGTTCTCCGGCTGCCATTCGTCGGGGATCACTTCCACGGCCGTGCCATCCGGTAACTTCGCCTCGGGCGGCAGCACGACCACGCCGTTCTTGACTGTGCCTTTGTAGCTCACGGCTATTCCTTAGCGCGAAATCCCAACTCAGGCAAGCAAAGGCGCAGTCGAATCTGGATTCCCAATCTCCCTGCTTCCCACGCGTTACGTGAGGCGAAAGCATTCGGCTTTCGCCGGCCAACGCTCGGTCAATGCTCTGCGAAATTGAGCGCCATGGAAACCGTTTACATCGAAACGAGTGGAACGTCACGTTGCCCACGACGGCGAGGACGGCTACAGCGCCGAAGTTTTCAACGCCGTCGGCGACACGCTGGCTGTTATCACCGTCCCTGAATCCGCGCTCGAACCGCTCCGCCGAGATGAAGTGTGCTGCGTGCGGACCCTTGAGTAGCGCGGTGCTTCTTCCTTTCACCTCTCAGGTTGGACCACCCCGACTCGAACGCCGTGGAGAAGCTTCGGTCGTAAAGTCGGCGACGGTCAGGCCAGCAATGCTTTGAAGCCTCCTTGCTCGAAGTGACGATCCGCCGTGAGCGCTTCTGTCAACCCTTGCTCTTGCATCACGACGAAGGAAACGCAATCGGTGAGCGGCCATTCCTTGTCCGGACGCTCGCGATAAAGTTTCTTCCCGCGCTGAATCAGTTCAGTGGTCGAGCGGATGAGCCGGAACGCCGGGTCGGTTTCAACCACGTCCCAAAGGGCAAGAACTTCGTCCCGCTGGTGCGGTTTGCACAACGCGTCCGCCAGTTCCATCAGCACGCACTCCGTGGTTACCAGGGTCAGCCCAGCGGTGCGCGAAACGGCCACGGCTCGTTTGTGCGCGGCATCGCACTCGTTCAACAGCGCCAGGAAATAAAACGTGTCGGCGAAGACCGACTTCATGATTTCTTGGGATGCCCCTTGGTGTAATGCGCGTGGTTGAGCGCGAAGTCCTCCGGCCAGTCCGGGCGCGGTTTCGCCAGTTTGAGGATGGCCTGGAGAAATGGCGGATCATCCGCCCGCGCTTCCAGCGGCGTCACCTCCACTTGCGCGCCCTCCGGCAACTTCGCCTCGGGCGGCAACACCACCACGCCGTTCTTGATTGTGCCTTTGTAGCTCACGCCCTTCTCTTAATGCGAATCCACGGCCAACGCAAGCAGCGGCGCGGCGGGACGGAGTGCACGGCGCTGATTGTCGGCATGGGCAAGGCCGCGGAACTGGCGCGAAAACATTTGCCGGGTTACGAAAAGAAAGTCCGTCCGTTGCGTGATCCGCTGGAAGATGGAATTCTCGGCCACACTCGCCTATCGGATGGGAGAGGGGCTGGAGGCGAGGGCATTCCCATCACCGAATCGAACTGTAAACGCGAGTGGCCTTGATTGAGGAGCTGCCCGAACGTGGACTCCGCCGTGGCGACGTCGCAACGCTGGTCGAACACCACCCCGGCCGGCCTGGCCAGGAAGACGGCTACAGCTTGGAAGTTTTCAACGCCGTCGGCGACACGGTTGCCGTGGTCACCGTGCGCGAATCACAGATTGAGCCCCTCCCCCCGATGAATTGCTGTCCGTCCGTCCAATCGCTGTAAGAACCCGATGAAGTTCGAGCTATACAAAGACGTGGTGCTGACGCGAGACATGCCGGAAGAACGGCTGAAGCGCGGCGACATCGTCAAGTTGGTGGATCACCACGTCGCCCGGGACGGCGAGGACGGCTACAGCGGCGAAGTGTTCAACGCGCTTGGCGAGACGCTCACGATCATCACGGTCCCTGAATCCGCGCTCGAACCGCTCCGCGAAGATGAGTGTGCTGCGTGCGGACCCTTGAGTAGCGCGGTGCTTTTTCCTTTCACCTTCCAGGTTGGACCCCCGCAACTCAAACGCGGTGGAAACTTCGTGACGAGAAAGCGCGCGGCGTAAAGGTGCTGGCGTGCCTTGATCAAAGAGAACGCGCATGGGACAGCCGGCTCAGGTCACCGCCACCACCAAGGAGGCCTCGGCGAACTTGAGCACCGCCAGGACCTGCTCGCGGGCCACACCGGGAAACCATTCAAGGAACTGGTCCACGGTGGCGCCACCTTCGAGATTTTCGAAAAGGGCTTGGACCAGGATACGCGTCCCCTTGAACAACCACGCGCCGCTCACTTTGCCCGGCACGCGCTCCACCGCCGAACATTGCGTCCAATCCAACATGCGCCACAAATTACGTCGTCCGCCTGACACGGGCAAGGTGGAAGACACCGTTCTTGACTGTGCCCTTGTCCCTTGTAGCTCACGTCTTTCTCTCAACGCGAATCCACGGCCCACGCAAGCATCGGCACGGCCGGATAACGAAATGCCGAATCCCGAATTCCGATTGCGGAATTCGACAGTCCGCATTCCGCACTCGCCATTCCCGAAGATGTTCAGGCGGTGGTGGCCGCCGTCCAAAGCGCGATCAATGCTCTTTGAAGTTGAGAACCTGGAAATCGTTTACATCGAAAGGACGATTGTCAGCTACCTCGCCGCGAACCCGCATGTGACCGGAAGATTGCGCGCGTTCATGGGCTGGTATTGCCGGAGATTTGCACGCCCGTGGTGAAAAGGCTCTCAATCGCCGACTTTTTCCAGGCGCTGTTTTCGTCCACTCGAATTCACAATCCGAGTTTTTCAGATTGCTTCCAGGCAAAGGCAGCGGCGCCGACGAAGCCGGCCGATTCGCCACAGCCTGCTCGAATGATCGGCAGTCCTCGATGGCCTTCCCACCAAATATGCCGCCGTGTTGAAGAAATAAAATCGTCCCAATAAAGTCCGTCAGCCAAGCCCAACCCGCCGCCGACAATCACGGTTCCGGGATCGAGCACATTCGTCAACAACCCTGTCGCGACGCCCAATGCCTCAGCCGCCGAACAGACAACATGGATTGCTTCGACATCTCCGTCACTGACAAGTTTCAAGATCTCCTCGGCGCTCGACGTTGTTGCGCCTTGCAAACGATTGTACCGCGCAACCAGCGCAGGACTCGACGCGATTTGATCGAGTGTCCGTTTGTTCACCCTGCCGCATGTTCGCAACAAATTCCGACCGGGCTGCTCGCCATCGTGCCGGTGGCGCCGCGCGCACCGAGCCGAGGAGCAAACGAATGGTTTGGGCGAGTATTTCCTGGGAGAGTTTATAGTCGGATATCGAGTCGCTGAAACTCCATGCAGGGGTTAATCAGCGGACCTAGCGCGATTACCATCCGCATTATCCGTGTCAACCGCGGTCAAACTAGAAAAGACTTTCACCACGGATTGCGCGGATTGCGCGGTTTGCACGGACAGGGAAGATTCCATCAGATTCGACGTGAGTTTGTCGAACCAACCGGGTGCTCGCGAGCACAGTGGCCATGGCCGCGCTGTCATTAGGCCTTGATTGGATCCGCATTCGCCGAGTCGTTTGGGTTCGTTCCATATTCCTTGCGGCTCTGGCGCCACTGGCGGTTGATCTTATGGAAATTGGTTTTTCCGGAACTTTCCGGTGAATTTTTGCATCTTCCTTCGCTCGGAATTCGCGGGGTGAAAACCTTCGCCGCGATCTTATCAGCTCCACCGGCGCCACACGGGTGGGACCCTCTCGCCCACTGATGGGCGCGGCTCGCTCACTGGGTTGTTTCGGCATTTTCTTTTATCGGAACTGCCATGAAATACTTTTTGATGCCTGCTCGGTTTGCTGCTTCTCGCCAATCGCGTGGATGGACCGCTTTCGTCAGCGCAATCGCGCTAGCAGCGCAATTCATTGCCAACAGCTCTGCCCAGACGCTCGCGCCCGCTTTTGCCGGACTTTATTCAATTAAAGACGCCGGACTATTGACCGACGGCGCGGCTGATTCGCAAGTGGTTTTCCGGCCGGGCGATTCGAAGACTCTCCTGATTGGAACGAGCATCGGTCAAGGCGATGCCAGCATCCGCGGGTTGAGCGTGGCGCGCGACAGCGCCAACCATATTGTCGGCCTGACGGGTAGTAGTGTTACGTTGGCCACGGCCCACGCCATGGATGGCTCATCGGCGTTCAACGCGGGGATGACAGTCGGCCCTCATAACATCTTATTCTACATCGGCGGTGATCCATTTTCTCTCGGCGAAATCAAGCCGAGCAGCAGCAGTCCCGATCGTACTATTGAATTGTCAGGCTTAGGATTTGGAGGGGACCTGGGAGGCGGCAGCGTGGCGGCCGTTCCGCCGGGATTTCCCGGAGCAGAGCATTTGAAAATCATTCACGACGGGACCTGGTTCGATGCCCCTCTTGCTTTGTCAACCGACGGCGCCTACGACGTGGGGAACCCGACGACCCGCTTGGAATTGCCAATCGAAGCGAATACCGGTGGAATTGCTTTCGTGCCCGCTGGATATCCCGGCTTCACTCAGCCCGCGGTTCTAATCGGCGATCCGAATACCCAAACCGTTTCCGCTTTCGACCTCGACGCGAACGGCGATCCGCGGCCGGATTCCCGAAGGGATTTCATCAATGGCATCGCTGGCGTGGGCATCGCACTGGATCCGATCACGGGCGATTTTGTGCTGACCGGGAATGACCCGGGACGCCTCTACGTGGTTGGCAGAACGGCGAGCGCACCCGCGACCGTCCAAATCATAGATCCAAAAGACGGCGCACAGCTTCAACCGGGTCCCATCGCCTTTGACGTGGTGGCGGACCAACCCACCGGCGTGATCGTGGCGGTGAAACTTTATAGCAACGGCGCCCTGCTCGACTCAATCCAGAACATTGGCGTCTCACATTTCAATAATACACTCGGAGGAAATCTGACGCCGGGCCATTATGCCATCACGGCCGTCGCGTCAGATTCGAGCGGCCTATCCTCGACATCCGCAGTAGTGAATGTGTCAGTGGCAATCCGTCCGCCCACCGTGGTTTTGAGCGGAGTGGTCAATGGTCAGACCTTCCCGATCTGTTCCACGATTGCGTTGGCGGCGACGGTGACTGCCGGGAGCGGCGCGGTGACCAAAGTCGAATTTTTCGATGGCGATGCCAAGCTTGGCGAAGCCACGGCGGAACCGTATCGATGGGTGGCAGACAATCTACCCGCCGGCGCCAACGTGCTCACTGCTCAGGCAATAGACAGTTTCGGGACGAGAACCGTCTCGAGCCAGCTGGCTGTAAACATCACCGCTGAGTTGCACCGTCTGGCGCCACGCTTGAACCGGCAAAAGCAACTGATCGCCTGCTTCACAGGATACGCCGGGAGTAATTACGTCCTCGAAGCCAGTCTGAACCTGGCGCCGCCGCTCACCTGGGTTCCAGTGCAAACCAACCAAGCGAGCGCCGGCATCGTCGAACTCATCGACCCGGAGGCTGCGAAATTTCCGCAACGTTTTTATCGTGCCCGCCTGCTGAAGCCCTAAGTTGTGGGAATACGGAAGACCAGCCGCAGCAATGCCCGAATCGGAGTTGCGGTTCAAAATGTCGGACGCCGCCTGGTTTGCGACGTTGCTGCGACTGGCTTTCAGCACAGTCGCGCTCCGTTGCAGTTTCGATACACCCTGTTGATCGATTCATCGCGCCGCCGCTGGAACAACGACCATGAACCGCACCCAGAGACATGGCCGTAAAGGGGGCTGCGCGAATAACCGGCCATCCATACGCGCTTCGAGTTCTGAATACGCTCGCGGTTTATTTCGCCGGGACGAGATAGCTCTTGGTCCAATCCGGCCGCGGTTTTCCATACGAACTCCACTCGGAATCGGTAAGTCTCTTTAAAGTCGGCCCGGGAACAATGAACTCATAATGGCTCAAGGTGGGCCCGGCGTAGACCATCCGGTCCGTCCCGCTATCAACCGCTATCATCAAGAGATCAACATTGCCCGTGGCTTCGTGGAGCACTCCGCCGGCCGCGTCGACTTGATCCGGTGGCGCGGTATGAATATCGGTGACGAGCGAATCTTGTTTGTTTGCGGCAGTGCTTTCGGGGCCGCCGGCAAGGAACAGCTGCGAATAATCCCTGTAAAATAATTTCGCGTACCAGCCGTCATACGTCGGTCCGGTGTACGGGTGAGCCTGGTCATTCATCAGGCCTTTGATGAAAGCTGTCTCCTCGGTTGTGAACGGCTGCTGGTGAAGTTCTTTTCGCGCCAACTCAGCGAGAATCCCCATGTGTTTCGCGAATTGCCGGCAAAAATTTATTCGGGCCGCTTTCCTGGCAGACAGATCCACCCGGACAGCTGAACCCCATAATGGAATCTCATACGGGTTGATCTCCACAATCAGGACCCCGGCGGCAGGCAAGGCCTCCATTCCATCCGCTAAGGCGTCGGCCATCGATTCCATTTTCTCCCAGAACGCCGGAATCGGTTCCACAAAACCCGCCGGGTAATCGCACGTGATGGCGCTGGTGTACGGCTGTTTGGCGTAAAGGACGGTGTCGTGCTTGAGTTCGGTGTAGGAAGCCAGTTGGGTGTTCAGCCTTCGCATCGCCCAAGCGCGGGTTCGCATCGCTTCCGGAAACTCACTCCCACTGGTCGGCGGGGACAACTCACGAAGAGCCGCGAGCCATCGAGTATAAATATTGTCTTCCCAAGCGCTGTCCGGGAGGCGATCAAACGTGGCGGCGAGCGCAGTCAAGTTGTGCGCGTAGGGCAGCCCATCCCGGAATTTCAGGCCGTTCGGATCGAGCATGCGCTGAGCGATGTTCGGTCCCGCTTCGCGATTTCCCAAGACGCTGAAGGCAACATCGAGCGCGCTGGGGTAGCGCCGGATTATTTTTTGGAAAAATGTTGCTCCAGGGATTTCCACATTCCATTTAATCCGATCGAATGTCACCTGCCCCAAACTCCAGCCGTCCGGATTGAACCGCTGCCCCGTCAAAACAAACGAGCGAGGCAACTGGGTCTGTTCGCGGCTGAAAGGGCTGAAATAAACATCTCCTGGAATCAGCTGGAGCCCTAAATCGCCTTGAACCACCTGTTGCTGGAGCTTGAACAAGTCTTCAGACGTAATCTCATCCAGCGAATTGATCCCTGACGCATCCAGCAATGGCTGCAGTTGGGCGAACGTCATGGCATCTGTCCGACCCACAAACAGCCGGATAAAATCGTCGAGCTCCTTCCACCGGTCCGCGACCGCGCCGGCTTTGAGCAAGTGGGCCAGCACCAACGTTGCCCCCAGCTCGCGCAGCGATTGGGCATTCGGCATTCCGTTTGAACTCGGGCAAAAAATTCGAAAATCCGCCCGGGCCGTCCACATGAAGGTCCGGAAATATCGGCGCAACAATTCCGATTTGTCATAATGCCCGCGCGGTTTGAATTGAGAGAAATCAAACGGCCGGCTCGCGCCGAACATTTCGAAATCAGGATCGTAGGCGAGCGCTTTTATCTTATCGAACGTGCGCCGGACGTTAGCCGCGCCGCCAAAAATCGGCAGTTGCGGGCGGTCCGCCAGCAGTGATCGGCCTACCGCGAGAAAATAATCGACGTCTTGGATGCTTTGGGCGAGCGCGCCGCTCCGAGCTTGCGGAGTCAGCTCGGGCAAGCGGCCCGTCATCGCAAAAAGGATTTCGTGCAGGGCCCGTTCCAGTTGGAGCTCTTCAGCTTCTTCGAGCAGACGTTGATAGGATAAATGCCACGCGTGCAGCATGGCGTCCGCGGAGACGAAGACCGGATGATCGTCAGCAAAGATCTTGTAAAAACATGCCGCAAAACTGAAGGCGCCCAGGCGCTCGCTCACCACAAAGCCGTTCGTTTTGAACAGCGCCAATTCGGCTGGGTTCAGCCGCAAATCGTAAAGCTGCCGGTCGGGCGAAGTTGGGGGGAGTTTTGCATTGAAGACCAAAGGGTCCGTGTTGAACCCATCCCAATATTTCGCCGCAGTCGGGTCGAATGTGATGGCTTCCAGGTATCGTCCAGTCAGGTCATGCGCGGCAGCGAAGTTTTCCGGCGTCAGAAAGCCCACCTTGCGCAATTCCTCCTGAAAAACACGGTCGTAACCAAACAGCTCGGCGCCATCCGGGTTGGTTCCCAAATCCTCGATCACAGGACGCAGCCGGAAGAAGCGTTGCGGACCAGTCACGCTTCCCGAAAAAGCGGGCGAAACATCCCCGATCAGTTCTCCTTCCGCAGACCAGGCTTTTAAATCGGCGCTCGATTCCAGCAGCAACCGATAGCGGGTTCCGCCCACGGGGGCGATTGGGTTGCGATCCAAGCGCAACTCAGCAGCGCCATTGGCCGCGCCGATCGATAATTTCAGAGGCGCTGCTGGTAGGTTGATTGAACAGAGGGAGGCGAGGAGGAAGAACGAGCCCAGGGTTTTCACGAGAGATAAAAATTTGCAGCATTCGTGCCAAAGAATGCTGCTTCAATTTACCCCACTGGCGCGATTGTGCCTGCGAAAAAGCGCGAATCAAGCGATGCGCATGGTCAAACCGCCATCGATCGTCATCGTCTCGCCCGTGATATAGTCGTTTTTCACCAGCGTTAAGATCAGATCGGCAACGTCTTGGGGCTTGCCTTCGCGATGTAACGGAATCCTTTGTTCCAAATTCAGCTTGCGCTGTTCTTCCGTCATGGTGGCGTGGAATTTCGTCCGAACGACGCCCGGCGCGACACAATTCACTCGAATATTGTCGTTCGCAAATTCCCGGGCCAACGCGCGCGCGAATTGCGGCAAGGCCCCTTTGGCGACCTGATACGCGACGTTGGTGATGATCCCGCGAATTCCCGCTGTGGATGAAATTAAAATGATCGCTCCCTCCTTCTTCTTGCGCATGCTGGGAATCGCCGCGCGGCAGAGATGAAACACCGCGTGGACGTGCACGTCGAATGCGTTTTGCCAAACTTCAGGAGTCAGGTCGAGCAGCCCGCCGTTAACCGGACCGCCGGCAGAATGAATCAGCACATCAACAGCGCCTAATCTTGTCTCGGTTTCACCGACACAGCGAATGCAATCGTCCGGCTTGCCGCAATCCGCGCTCAACAGTTCGCAGCGCCGGCCAAGCGCAACAATGGCATCGCGGGTTGCGCTCGCATCCGCATCTAAACTGCGGCTGGCAATCGCCACATTCGCCCCTTCCTTCGCCAAAGCAATGGCGGTGGCAGCGCCGATCCCGCGGGCGCCGCCGGTGACTAAACAGATTTTCCCGTTAAGATTCATAAATGCGATGACCGCAAAGAATGTCGCGAGAGCCGCGGGCGTGCCAGCAGAAAAAAAGATCAAACCGAGTGGCAGCCTGTGGCACGCATTGCGACGAGGAACCAGATTCCTTGAACCTCAAAAGTTATTGCATTTAAGCCAACTTTTCATTCGCGCCGATTTTGGAGTTTTCTGCCTCAAGGAATTTATTAGCCAGGCGGGGAGAGGAAACATGGCTTGGAATTCAAGTGTGATTATTCTGTTGAACTCGCCTGGTCTGAGGCGTGCCTCGGTAGGCAGCTTGTTTGGTTGCGCCGCTTCATCCGCCTCCTCACGTCGGCGGCTACAGTCAGGGCCGCCAGCGCACCGTAGCCACCGGCGTGAGGAGGCGGACAATCCCGGTTCACGGATTGTTCGAAGCGTGTCCAGTGTTTGAATTCTTGTTAGCCGAATTGCTTTCGATTTTGGCGATGAAGGCGGCAGGGTTGATGAAACGCTTGCCATCCGAAGAAACATACGCCGATTCCAATAACAGCTTCCGTATTTCGCCCGGAGACAATTCCGGGCGCACCTGCAATCCGAGCGCTGCAATCCCGGCGCAATATGGCATCGCCCAACTCGATCCCGCGGCTTCGATAGTTTCTTTCTGCAGCCCGCAGTATTGAAAGCCCGGTTTCCCCTTTTTGTATTCTTCTGCCACCGTCCGTGGGGATGTCGGGCAAAGCAAGCGACCGTCAAAGTAGGTCGGCCGGTTGCGCGCGAGCACAGCGATGCACTTGGCCGGGTCTTCCGGATCGGCCGGATCGAGCCGGCACGGCCCGACGAAGCCGTGGTGAACGGTCCCGTCGATCACGAGAATTCCCTTTTTCTCCGCCCGCTCGAACGCCGCGTCCCAAAGCCGGGGATTCTTGAACGGGCGAAAGCTTTTGCCGGAAGGCGTCGCGGAGACGGACACGATTCGGATTTTTTCTTTATCAGCAAGTGTTTCGTTTTTCTTCAATATCCAGTCGAGGCCCGCTGCATACGTTGCCGCATCGCCGCCGGGGTCGGGAGTGACTACAAAATACAATTTCGCGCCCGGAGCTGTTCCACAGTGGGCGCCGACGAGCAAACTCGTCACCGCCGGTCCGTGCATCGTCGGGCTTTTCGCGTCGCCGATGCGATAGATCTCGGCCACTTGCGCGGCATATTCCGGATGGGCTCCGAAGATGGAATAATCAATAATGGCGACCGAAACTCCCGCGCCAGTAATGCCCCGTCGATGCAAGTCGCGGACGCCTAAGCCCGGATTCATCGCATTGGTTAGAACCAGTTTGGGATCGAAGCTCGCTGGCAGCAAATCGGGCCGAGGCCAAACGGTTTGTCCGTTGAAACGCAAGGTCGGGAGGAGATCCGATTTGTCTCGAAGATCGATCCGCGTGAGCCGGCACCAGCGCACATCCTCGTGCAACGATACCTGGTCGAGAGTTCGGACGGGGGGCGAAAACCAGAACGGCCGGGCGACGATGCGGAAGAAAAGGAGGGCCACTGCTAAGAGAACGACCGAGCCAACGATGAGAGCGATGCGACGAATTTTGATTGGAGAACGCGAATTCATAAAAACAGCTTCGCGTCTCTCCCAGGGCGCATCCGAGAGGCAGGCAGTTTACCGCGCATCAATGATAAGGCCAGATTTCTTTGCAGGAAAACGGCATGCGGGCGCCACGACGCATTGGAACCAAATCCATCGAGCAAGAGCAGGGACATGATCAAGAGCAAGAGAGCTGTTCCTCGCTGCGCTTTCTCCGGTTCAGGAAAAAGTCCGCGGCGCATGCTCTTTGCCGGCTCGTCCGTAGCCTCGCCCCACCGGATGGGTTTGCTGCATCCAAGCGTTGCAGGTGGGGCGAGCGTACTCGCGAGCCGCAAAGTTTATGGAAAGGCCCCTCGTGCAACTTTGTATCGACGGCAAATCCAAGTTTTGTGATGGTGTAGTGTCATTGAAAACGAGCCTGACCTGCAGCCCCCGAAACAAGGCGGAAACTTTCCTTGAATTAAATTCACAGCCAGCCTCATCAAATCGGCGAGGAATCTGCTCGGAAATGTAAGCGAATGCGTAGAGCCTCGTTGGTTTGCCTGCTCCTCTGTTTAGCCTCAGCCGCTCCTCCGGCGAGCGCTCTTCTCGATCAAGATGCCCCGCGCTTGTTGCAAGTCGATCCTTCCCCAGGGGAAGTGCCGCAACTCGATCACATCGAGATCGTCTTCT
>Ga0209514_10003542_pt1 | contig 22131 bp, 28 predicted proteins | sample Subgrocontami58m_FD_187452 | JGI IMG/M metagenome (GOLD analysis project Ga0209514, IMG submission 187452) | Subsurface groundwater microbial communities from S. Glens Falls, New York, USA - GMW37 contaminated, 5.8 m (SPAdes) (version 3) | ecosystem: Environmental > Aquatic > Deep subsurface >...
ACACAAAGCTGGAGCAGGCGGTGCGTGAGTTTAGAAAGTGGGGCATTGGACTGCTAATGATTTCACAGGTATTAACTGATTTCAAGGGAGCAATTAGAGGGAACATTGGGACAGAGATACAGATGCATACGAGGTATGAAGGAGACATTAAGAGAGTGAGAGAAAGACATGGGGCGAATGTGTCCAAGCTAATTGCAAAGTTGTCTATTGGGATTGGTATGGTTGAATGTTCTGAATACAACAAAGGGAATCCGTATTTTATAGAATTCAGACCTTTGCTGCATTCTCCTTACAAGCTGACGGAGACAGAGGCGAAGCAGTTAGTGAAGAAGGAGACTCCTGTTTTACAGAGAATTCAACGGTAAAAATATTATACAATCTTATTTTCTATTGTAGAACTAATCTTCTTTTATCTCATCTGAGTCTTTCGATGCTTTCAAACCCAAGTCTTCTGACAACTTCTTTTTTTCTGCATTCATACGTTCAAGATATCTGTACGCATTCGCTTGTTTTGACCCTTTAATAATATTAATTGTTGCTTGCGTGGCAGATTCAATCGATGTGGCTGAGCCGATGATTCCAACTTCGCTTTCTCCAATTACGACATCACAATCTGAAATTTCCTCAATTGTCCTGCGTGTTTTTCCCTCACTACCAATCAGACGCGAGCGTACATCTTTTAAGTTCTTGCGTCGCGTGAAATCGCGAATATGAATCTTACGGAATATCTTTTCTTCATCTTTTAAGGATAATGCTTGTTTGAGAGTAAAACCCATGGCAAGTGCTTCTAAGACTCCGAGCGCAATATATTCATCAACAGCCTCCCCTTCAATAACTACTTTACGACCAACAATTGCTAGCTTTACTTTGAGCTGGCGCTCCAGCGTATTCTTTTCGCGTTTTAGGGCTACTGGTAGCTTGTCAAAAATTAAAGTTTCCATTATGATATGGTAGAGAATGACACTTTTTAAGTTATGGGTATTGCTTAAAAATCTTTTAAAAGATTAGAGTGAATGGTATGCCTGCAATATAAGCAACATTTCTTTCAGTTATAATTCTTGCCTCGATTGCAGCCGCAATCGCTTTTTTGCCAACAATATTAAAAGTTGCGTCTTCTCTGAACTGAAAGAGTATTAGTTTTACTGCTTCTTTATGTGTAATTTGCTTATCTTTATAGAAATTCTCTCTTAAATCTAACTGACGATTTCCTTCTTCAAAACGTTTTTCAATTAAATCAGTGTCACAGATGGCGACTACTGTACGATAGGATTTATGAATTTTAAGAAACATGGTTTTATAATGTTGCACGAACAGGCGACTTAGCTCCACATGCAAGGCAATGCTTGAATCTGAACCCTTTCTCAGCTACAAGTTCTGTATCTGGCTTTTTGCATTCGTTACAGATAACAAACTCTTTTGTGTAAGTGATGATTTTCTCGTTTACTTTTGAAGCGTTGAGTCTGGTGTTCAGTATAAGACGGTCATTGTCTATTTTTCCAGGGACTGCGAGTTCTTTTTGTAAGAATTTTGCTAAGTGTTCTACTGGGCGGCGCAAGTATGCTGCAATTGTCGAGATATTGGTAATAACTGTTGTCTTTCCTATGAGCTGCCCTATTACTGCAGGCACTTCAAATCGCTCGCTGCTTTTTTTAATTACTTTAACGCTTTCGTATGCTTTATCCAGTAGTATCTCATATGATTCCATTGACGAGGAGAGAGGAGAGGGTTTATAAATTTGTGTACCTTGTTTAAGTCATGGCTGTCAGAAATCTTGTTTTGGGCATTGGTATCTTTATTGTATATGTGCTAATGCTTGTGTATGGAATTGAAGCTTTTTATCCTAGTCCTGAATATAATGACTTTTGCAAGGGAGTAGAGTCCGAGAAGTATCTCAGACCTTTCGACTTCGGGAATTGTACTTTTTCGCGAGCGATTCAGGAGCAGAGCGACTTGTGCTATGCCAATGATGGATTTCCTGATTATGATTATACTGACGCAGGGTGTGTGAGTGCAGTAAAAGAATGCAACTATTGCGCCAAGAATTTTAATGAAGTAAGCAAGGAACATGCAAAAATAGTTTTTGTCATAGCTCTGATTGCAGGCATTATTACTTTATTGATAGGTTATGTTGTATTGGCAATTGAGCCTGTTGGGTCGGCGCTTATGGCTGCAGGCATTGGTGCAATCTTTTATGGTTCTGTAAGAAACTGGGATAATCTTAGCGATGTTTGGCGGTTTTTGCTTCTACTGGTTGCTCTCATTTTACTGATTTGGATTGCTGTACGTGTTAATAGATTGGATAAGAAAAATCGATGGCAGTTTTGGAAGAAGTAGATTATAGAGGACTTTGAAACACCAAGAATTTCCAATTCTTGGATGCGCTCAAGAATCAGCAGATTCTTGACGAACCCCAAAGTCCTCTATCGAGCCGCTTTGAAAACCCTCTTAGAACTACAAAATGGAGGGTTATTCAAAGCTCTCTATAGACAATTCTGTAAGATATATGACATTTTGTACAGAATTCTCTATCTGGATAATTCTAAAGAGAAGTCATGCAACCCAAAGAATTATCCATAGCTTATTGTTTTCAGAACTTGTATGAGAAGCGCTAGCGCGAATAATAAGATTATTCCTCCGGCTATTTCGTTTATGAAAAGCATCTGCTGTTTTGTGAGCGTCTGGCGCACACTTCCCAGCGCCATGCTTAAGATGCTCCACCAAAGTATTGAGCCTATGAATATGCCAAGGACGAGTATCAGTGGTAAATCCTGTCCAAGATTGTTTGCAATACCTACTGCCGCAAGCGCTCCGATAAACGAGAGAATTGTAATTGGATTACATAGCGTTAATATTGCTGCTGAACCATAGTCTTTCATGAGGTTTTTTGTCATTGATTTCTGAATTTTTAGAGATGTGGGCTTTTCGCGAAAAACTGCTATTCCAAGATATAGGAGAATTACGATTCCTATAGATTGGATTGCCATTTTATGAATTAGTATGAAGGCTGCGACAAACGCAATACCCAGCGTGGCAATTGAGCCGTATAGTGCATCAATTGTTGCAATGCCTAAACCTGTGATAAATCCTGACTTTTTCCCTTGAGAGAGCGTACGTTTTATGCAGAGTATTCCCATTGGTCCAAGTGGAACAGCCATCATGAACCCTACAAGCACCCCTTTCCAGAACATTTCTGCATCCATTGAATATGAATGGCAAGAGTAGTTTTTAAACGTAGGGGCGGATTTTTATCCCAGCCAGCGTAGTTTGCCTGGGCGAGGTTCATACGCAATTCCCTCTTCAAGCAGGCGCTTAACCTCTTGATTGATTAAGTCGGGATGTTCTTTAAGTTCGAGAATAATCTTATCTATTTCAATCCCACCGTCTTTCTCTGCTGTTTTAATCATGTCAAGTATTCTATCTTTCATGGCTGAAAGCTGAGGTTTCTCGAGAGTCTTTGGCATATCTGCTTCAACCTCGAGTTTTCTTAGAAGAAGATAAGAGGGATCTTTCTTCTTGATTATATCTGGAGTTAGATAAACCTCATTGTTCCATGCACGCACAAGACCGATAACCAATACAGTATCTCCTTGATTGTAATTGGTAAAAATATCAACATCATCACCAAATGCTTTGACTTTTATCTGTCCCGAAGCATCGTCAAGTGTGAGAGACCCGAATTTTTTCTCTCCTTCTTGCACGAATTTATCTACGATATTTGCTATAATATTTGCTCGGACAATCTGCTTATCTCCGAAATCAAGTCCTTTCAAACGGTCTGCTTCCATCACTGGTTTTCCAGAGAGCAGAGAACCTATGCGCAATTTGTATGCTGTATGACGCTTGAATTGCTGGTCTGCCATGAGAATGTGTGTTTCTAGGACTTATAAGGTTTTGTCTGGTGGAATAGAATATAGAAGACTTTGAAACACCAAGAATTTTCAATTCTTGGATGCGCTCAAGAATCAGCAGATTCTTGACGAACCCTAAAGTCCTCTATCGAACCGCTTTGAAACTGAGAGAATCTTCGATTCTCGAGGCGCTCAGAAATCGGCGATTTCTGACGACCCTCGAGGGACATCTAAATTGGAGGGTTATTCAAAGCTCTCTATAATGGATTTTGACGAACTCTTATAATTTCTGAATGAATCCCTTCTTTGGTTTGAAAATATCTCCCATCTTTGAGAGTTGCGTAATTGCTTCTTCTAATTCAATATCACTAATCTTACCGTTGAGAGATTTTTGCAGTTCTTCTAAGGGTATAAGTTTGCCTATACGAGATTCTAGTTGACTGATTGCTTCACGTACTGTGAGTATTTTTGAGCGTTTGGAGGAAGTTATTCCTGTTGTTATTTTATCTATGTCAAAGCTTTGATTCTCTTCGTCATAGCCTACCTGTGTCAGAGATGCTCTCATAAGCTCTATTCCGTGACGTGCATCCTCGCGTGTAACTTCGTTACTAAGACGCATCTTTGCGTAGGCTTCTGATAGGCGAATAATGCCCTCTAGTTGTCTTGCAGTCATAGGGATTGGTTTAATTCCAGAGTCTCCTCTTGCTGATTGATTGCGTAAACGAACATAAAATTCTTTTATTTCCTCAACTGCTTCTTCACTCAGTTTTGGCTTGTAATGTTTTCGTGCGTAAGATATATATTTTCTTACCAGACGAGGTTCTATTACGTCACTAACTACTTCTTGTTTATGTTCTCTTAAAACATGAGATGCAATCGCTTCGTCTTGGTTCTTATTCGGCAAGTCACGAAGGATAAAGATAATATCGAAACGGCTGAGCAAGGCAGGCGAGATGTCAATCTGTTGAGGTATTGGGGTGTAAGGGTCGAACCTGCCCATTTTAGGGTTTCCTGCTGCCAGAACTGTTGTTTCAGCGCGGAGTGTGGCGTGAATATTCGCTTTTGAGACAGTGACTGATTGCTGCTCCAGAGCTTCGTGCATCGCGCTTCTATCCTGTTCAGTCATTTTTTCTATCTCATCTATACAAACCAGACCTTTGTTGGAGAGTACGAGGGCACCTGCTTCCAGAGACCATCCTCTCAAGAATTCGTCTTTGACAACTGCCGCAGTCAAACCTGCTGCAGAAGCAGATTTTCCTGACACATAACGTCCTTTTGGTGCAATAGTTGAAACAAACTTTAAAAGAACTGATTTGGCAACACCAGGGTCTCCTACAAGCAAGACATGCATGTCTCCCCTAGTACTTCCTCCATCTGATTTAATCTTCTTAATTCCTCCGAATAATTGGAGAAGCACTGCTTTTTTTACATTCTCAAAACCATAGATACTTGGCGAGATACTTTCCCAGAGGCGATGGAAGACATTTGGATCAGCAGCTATCTCAAGAATCTCTTTTGTTTCTTCTTCTGAGATACTAAGATCGTCAAAAGTCTCTTCAAGTGGAATAATATTGTTTGCTTCTAGTGCAATATCATATCTAGTTGAGATTGCACCTGTTGGTAAAGGCACTGGAACTTCCTTTAATACTCCATAGATTCTAACTTTGCTTCCAGGTGTTGTTCTTTCTTCCATCTTTGGATCTACCAGATCTTCTTTCAGAAAGACATTGATTCTTCTTGGTTGTTCTCCTCCTTCAAGTGTGTCAGGTGATTCTTCAATTACTAATCTTTGTGTATCTACCATTTCTTTTGAGAGAAGCTTGAACGTGCCTTTCCATGAGCATGAACAACGATTGGGTTCGCGGAATTTACGCTCTATTTGCAGGACTGATAGAACTGCCCCACAGTTCGGGCATTCAAATTTTGCATTCACTACTTGAGGGCGGACTTCTGAAGCTTGACGTACAATTCCCTCAATCCAGATGAGTTGGTCAAGGTGTTTTGCCCTGATTTCTCTTATCTTGCTGAAAAATGTGCGAGGTAAGTATGTAAATCTAATCCGAGGGTCTTTTCCTAGACCTATTTCCCCAAGCGCTGTTTCTAATAATGCTGTTATCTCCTCAGGCATCGTCTCTAAGCTGTCAGCAAGCACAGGAGAGTATTCTGCCAGCTGGAGGAAATTAACGTGAATGACTCTTTCGCCTGAACGAATTGATTCTCCAATTTCTTTTTTATGGGCATCAAAAAATGCCTTCGCCTCTTGGATTAATTCTTCCTGTTTTTTCTTTTTTTCCATATACTCTATTTAAGTTATTAGGGTTTATAGTGTTTATGTACTGTCTGTCAGTGGGACATAATTATACATAGCACGATTGGATTTAGAATGAGGGCAGCCAAGTAAAATGGATTTATGAGTATATAATTTTTTCTTTAGTGCAATAGCATATTTTGAGAGAGGTATTTGTTTTAATAGTGCATTTTTCATTATATCTAATGAATATAGAGGATTTAAGAATTTATGATAAACGAGCAGTTTGCTTTTTATATCGTGCAATTAATGATGCACCTGGATACACTCGTTGGGAGCGCGGAGTAGTATGTCAAAATAGATGTTATGCTGTTAAAGTTCAGATGAATGGGCGATTGTCCTCTCTTGAAGTTCAGCTTAGCCCTGTTGCTGCGCAGTTTGTCAGCGAGATAGTCCTTCTGAGGAGACGCAAACAGAATTTTCTTGAACGTGCAATTGTTTCTTTATTACACTCAGGAAAAACTGAAATCGTTAATTTGCCACTTCCTGTTCGCTTTTTAGAATTTCCTAAAGATCTCTAATCATTCAATCTGAAATCTTAGAATTGCTCCAACGCCTTTTGTAAGATTTAGAAACTGCTGCCCTTCTTGGTTTTCTGTTGAGATGAAGAATACACTTGAGCCTATACGCTCTGCTTCCTTTTCAAGCTCCTGCATATTATCTTTAGAAAGTTCTTTTGAGATTAAGAGAATTTCTACTGCTCCTCGTTCAAGCGCAAGCCGCGTTTTTTCTAAGCCATAGGTTGCCTTGTCTCTATTTTTGCCCAGAGTTTCAAAAAACTTTTGGATAATCTCTCGCTCTTTGATGAATTCCTGTTGTTCTATATCTTTGTGTGAGGCTTCTACTAATAATTTAAGCCCGTGTTCGTCAACATAGCCTATGTCTTTGACTGCAATAACTTTCTCCTTTAGTTTTGTCACTAATTCGCTTTGTTCCAAGAACTCTTCTTTTGTCGGGATTGGGCCGCCAACCAATATCCCTTTGAGTTTTGGCATGTTAAAAAATATTTCTTTCATAGTTTCTGCAACACGTTTGAAGAAATCCTTTGCTAGACCTTCAGTAATACGATGATATCTCTGCGATGAATTGTGAACTACAAGTCCATTTGCAATAAAGTTATGATTTTTTGTTTCTATATCTACAGTAGATTGTATTTCTAGAGGAACTATAGATTTTATTTTGATTGCAATAAGATTTGACTGATAAAACATTTCAAGTCTTCTTCTTAAATCGGAATTATTTATTCTATTTATTATCTTGGTCTTAAATACTTCTTTACTCATTTGTTTTTTATTAACAAAAAAATCCGGACACCTAAAATTCCTTATGCTTAATCCGGAGTTTTTAATTATTCTTGCTATTTCTCTCCCATTTACCACTATTTGTCGTACTTTATTTCGATTGCCTCTTTTTTTGATAAGTTCCAAAGCTTTTGATTGTTTATCATCCGCAGAGAATTTTACCTGCTCTGCAAATTTCTTAAGAGATTCTAAATCATCAATTGCTAAAGTGTATCGAATTTTTTTAGAATATGGATTTCTTCGGTTATCATAGGTATTTATAGAGGCTATAATTCCCAATCTTAATAGTGTAAACTGCAATTGTTTAGCTAACCATTCATTATTAATGCCTAGTGCAACTCTTCCTTTTGAAACATATCCTTCAGCATCAAAGAATCCTGAAATAAATGATGCAAGAACTTTATCCGGCGATCTAAGAACTATTGAAGGAATGGTCTGATCCAAAGTTTTATTTCCTGATTTGAAAACATCTTTGAAAAACTGAGCAATGGTGCGACTTCCGACCCGTATTTGATAATACCCTTTAGACTCTCTTAGCCTAAGAGTTGGATTGATTTTAAAGCATTCTTGTAATTCCTTACAATACTTAACAGCAACTTCTTTTCTCTGTTCTGAAAAACTAATCCTATCAATTTCATGACTGCCATCTCCAAGATAGTATCCTAATATTTTTGAAAGCTGTGGAGTAAGTATTTGTGGAATGTGAACTTTCTTTGTATTCCATGCTTGTTTTATGACTGGAGTAAATGAAATTAGCTGTTCTTTCAAATGCAGAGATATTTTTTCAGGCATTAATAAATAATCACCTTCATTGACATCTACAAGAGATTTTTCTTCGATCCCTTTTTCAGTTCTGACAAAAAAAGAATGATCCTCTGAAGCGTCAATTTCAATATGGGGATACATCGTGCTAATTCTGTATAATTTTTTAGTATTTTCCCATTTTGCTATAACTGGAGTTTCCTCTGTTTTTTCAGTATTGAAATTTTCAGCTACAATTAGAAGGGGATTGTGCGATTCCTTGATAGGTATGATTTCCCCATTTTCCTTCATTATAAGAGTATTTGGACCGAGACATTGACCTCCTGCACGGACTTTGCCCGGTACGCCTGAGGTCATGACACGAATGACTTTTATTTGCCTGCCTTCTAGTGCGCCAATTGTGGCTTGTTGACGGTCAATTGCAAGCAACCCATATATTTCTGTGACTTCCAGCATCTCTTTTAGAGGTTCTATTACAAAGGTTTTATCACATCTGTATGTGCGGATACGCAGAGCTTTCGGTGGTTCGTATGCCCAAATTTGTATGTCCTGACCTCCTTCTTTTTCTGAGACATTGCCGCAAAAGATTGCTAGTCCATTAGGAGGCGTTTGCTTGTATTCTTTTAACTTTCTGATAATTGTTTCTAATGCTGTGACTACAGATGTTCTTGTTTGCTTTGATTTAATGTTTTCTGCTGTGCCTGCTTCAGAGAATAGTTGCGTTGATACTTGATGGATATTTGTGCCTGCCGGAATAAGAACTGTTACAAGTTCTGTATGGCTGCCCCTGATATTTCCCAGAAGTGTGACTAGTTCTTCTAATACTTGCCTTTCTTTGTCTGATATTTCTTCAGGCATATATGTTTTTGCCATTATGGGGAAAGAAAAAGGCGGTTAATAAAGATTCACTTTACGCGTTTAATGTACTCGACTTTTTTGTGAGTGAATCGCGCGATGTATTCGTACCATTTGAAATTCTTTTTTTCGTGTGAGCCCGTACACGTGTAAAAGGTAATGTCGCCATGAAACGGGACAACGACTTTTTTGACAGGGACTTTTTTCATGGAGCCGAAGAATTTTCCCCATGGTTCTTTCCATTCAAGTTTTCCGTAGAAAGGTCTTTTCTTCTCAGGTACGCTGACGAGTTTTGTGATATGATGAATTAACGTTCTGTCTTTTTTTATTGTGTATCTATCGAGCATATTATCAAAGTCCCTCGTCTGGAACAATCCTCTTTGCAACGATTTCGGAGTGCGTGGCAGAGGATATTCACATTTTATCTCGTCATACATACCCATGTTCTTGAGAAGCAGAAGTGGTATTTATTCTTTTACTATATATCCGAAATCTCTGGAGCGTCGAGCCTGAATTTGTAGTAGATAGTTTTCAGGAATATTATCAGATTATTGAGAATCTTAAAAAAGAGTTCCCGCAAGTCATTAGAACAGTTGATTCAGTGCTGATGATTACGGATGAATGGACTCCAGGATTTAAGAATTTGCTGAAGGCTTAAACAAAACCTTGCTATCCAATTAATGTATTAAGGATCTTTCAAAAAATTTAAATTTATGCTCATCATATACTTCTAGAGTTGTATAATCTGCGATAAATAGAATTAACGCTTAGCTTGTCTCCACATCAACTCAAAATAACTTCTAAACGATTCCACCATTCTCGTGAAAATAGAGGCAAGAGAAACATTTATATATAAGTATATATAGATTATAGTATGAATTTATATAATGAAAAAGAGATATTGCACTATCCTACTTTAAAAACCATGCTAATGGTAGAACGAATACTCAAAGAAGCAGAGTCAACAATAGATCGTGAGGAAATAAAAAGAAGACTCCCTGTACAAATTATGCATCAAACACTCAACCTTATTCTTACATACCTCGAAGAAAAAGGATTAATTGTGGATAGCCATAAAGGTGTTCTCTGGATTTATAATCCTAGTCCAAAACTAAAAAGAGCAATAGACAAAGGAAGAGAAATATAATGTTAGAAAAGAAAGAGGTGATTGTCAAGCTTTCAGAAGAAGCAAATGAAGTATTCGAAGAACTCAATAAAATTGTCGGAGAAGAAAAGCAAAAAGGAGTTGAAAGTTCGTTTCATCAAACATTATTAAGATCTATCATACGAGTTAGGGATTTGTTAAAAGAAAATCCTTTTGCTGGGGATCAGGTCAGGAAAAGACAGATTCCAGATAAATATATTGATGCGTACGATGCAGAAAATGCTTGGAGGATTGAGCTGGCAAACAGGTGGAGATTGGTTTACACAATAACTGGAAATCAGGTCGAAATTATTACTTTTATCATGGATATCTACGATCATAAAGAATACGATAAGGTGTTTGGATATAAGCATTAGATAATTTTGGACAGATTGCGAGCTTTGACACTGATTTTGATGGTGTTAAAGGGATAGAGAGAATTGAACCTTAAAGGGTCGGATAATCCTACTTTGTTTAAGTCTTATCTTGGATACTCAACAGTAATACTTTTATCTTCGGTAAGCCTCACGAGAATTTCTTGATAACAACGAGCTAAAATATCTTCCATTCTAATATTTCCTTCTTTGAGATTAGAAAGTCGTAATCGGAAATCTCTATTAGTTGTAAGATAAGGATGATCTCCAAAATGCAGGTTGCAAGTGTCACGAGGCCAGCCATCTAATACTCTTTGAAAATCTGAGTTGTCTTTAAGAGGTCCTCCTTCAAAATTTAACACTTCGAAATCACTATATGCAGTACAGTTATTCAATTTAAGATTAGTAACTATTGCGCCTGATAGATGCTTCATAGGAAAAATTCTCTGAACAAGACGATCTTTATTATCTAGTACAGTTATCCGCATATTAGTTTCGTTTATAGAATAATTATATCCTATTGCATAAGCTTTTTTATAATAAGTTCTGCGTGAAAGAGGTTGCATCTTAAACTTTGCTACCTTTTCTAGAGTAATTCCAGAAATATTAAATCCCTCAATGATTCCATTACCTAGACTTCCTTCATAGTCATCTGAATCAGGCAGTTCAAGGTCATGACTTTTTAGATTCTCTCTAAACTCGCGCATAAGAGTCATGCTATTTAACATCTCCAGTAGTCACAGGCGATAAAACCTTGATCTCTTTATTTTTAGTAACTCTTTGCAAAGCAAATTCATAGCATGCAGGAAGGATTAAATGCTCAGTTTCCTGATAGAAAAGAGCATTTCCAACTCGTTCTTTGTACTCTATGGATGCAGGTTTGTATTTTCCAAGAGTAAGTTTATGAAGAAGGCGTCTTGAGAAATTATTGATTGTTCTTTCATAAACAATTCCTGTTTCTTCAGCGTCCAAATACGCGTACCAGCTACCGCTACAGTGTCCTGTGTCCGTGAACCATGTAACCTTTCCTTCGAAATCTGCGACGGAAGTTGTTTGAATTTCCCATCCTTTCCTATAATCAGAAATTATATCCTTAGTGATTTGACCTCTTCTTATGAAATATTCGTATCCAACATGCGTTGAAGTCGGATCATTCCTTGAGAAAGGCGCGAAATATGGCTTAATGAGTCTCTTTCTATTAATTCTAGTCAAATCTTCTTCTGGCAGTCCTGAAACTACAAACTTCCTAGTAAGTTCTTCTGCTTCAATCATTATTTGTAAACTTGTTTTCATTTTATTACTCTTCTACCCCATTCTTAGAATCTTTAAAACTAACACGAATGTTTGGATTTTCAGTATATCTTTGCAATGCAAATTCCATACAGATTCTTAACAATTCTTCCTGAGAAAGTTCACTCGAAACTGCAGGACCCTCAAGATGTCTCTCAAAGCGATTCCCATTTTCTGTTCGACCATTTGTCCCATATTCATCAGAGATTATTTTGAAACTGTGACCATCTCCGCAAAAAGCTCTACGATAGTAATGAGCATAGGTAATATCGGCAGTCATATAATCAGTAAATGTAGTATTTGTTTGTCTCCTGATTTTCTGCCATAAAGTTCTTAGATCGTGTCTCTTCTCTGCTCTGGAAAAACCATAACCATTATGAACAAGAACGCCCCCCTTACTTTCACTAAAATGAGGGTAAACGCCTGAGTCCAGCCCTTCTCTTCCTCTGCGTTCAATATCTTCTAAATTAGCCAAGATTAAGCCAGAGATTTCAAGTGTTTGATGAAAGACGTGAGCTTTCTTTTCTAATTCGGCTTCTTGCCCTTCTCGTAACCTGCGCATTTCAAAGTATTTTTCGTTCATTTTATTACTCCTTGTAAGTTACAATAGATAAGAACATCTAGTATATTAAACTTTTGTTCAAGAAATGAGCTTAAATGATAAGATTTATATACTAAATAATAATAATGCTCATAATGGTAGAAATATCTAAAATAAAGCTCGATAAAGCAGACAGGACAATCCTTGTAGAGTTAGACAAAAATTGTCGCATTCCTTCAACAATACTTGCACGCAAAACACATAAATCTCGACAAGCAGTAGATTATCGTATCAATAGCTTAGTAAAAGAAGGAATTATCACCAGCTTTCAAGTCTCTTTTAATCCTCATAAAATGGGATATAAACTTTACAAAATCTATCTAAAAATCAAGAACGTTCCTGCAGAGAAGCAACGGCTTTTTTCTTATCTAAAGGAATCTGGAAGAGTGTATTGGATGGGAGAATGTTCGGGAAGTTGGGATCTGATTTTCGCGATTTTTGCAAGAAACGACTATGAATTCTTCGAAGTAAAAAATGAGATTATCTCAGAGTTTAATAACATTATCGTGGAAGAAGAAGGACAAATGCTCCTTGACGTGCGTCAATATCCGAAAATGTATTTCACAAATAAAATAGCAGAACCTACAATGTTTGCAGGAGAGATTGTTGTTAATGAGCTTGATGCTCTCGACTCGGCAATTCTTACGGAATTAGTCAACAACGGTCGTATCTCTCTCGTTGACTTGGCGGGAAAAGTAAAATCAACTGTGATGATTATTAAAGGAAGAATGAAAAAAATGGAACAGAAGGGGATTATCATCCAATATCGTATAGGTGTTGATCTTAATAAGCTTGGTCTGGAATTGTATAAAGCAATTATTAAACTTGATCGCTATACCAAAGAGGATGAAAAGCGTCTCTTCACTTATCTTTCCAAGCTCCCAAATATACAATATTACATTAGAAATCTCTGGAGTATAGAGCCGGAATTCGTCGTGGATAGTTTTCAGGAATATTACCAGATTATCGAGAGTCTTAAAAAAGAATTTCCTCAAGTCATTCGAACAGTTGATTCTGTGTTAATGATTACAGACGAATGGACTCCCGGATTTAAGAATTTGTTGAAATCTTAACTTAGTCCATGACAGGCCTTTAAGTCTTTCTCAAATGTTACAAGGTCTTTAGGAATTTCTATGCCTGAGATAGGTTCGCGGAGAGAGATGCCCTTGTCTTTCTTCGCTTTCCAAACATCCTTATTGAAAGAGGTAAGAGCGTCAATCAGTGAAGTGTCTGAAGAAGTTTTTTTTGTTTCTGGGAATTCGTCTAATGAGAGTTCAAGGTCATTAGCTATTGTTGAGGTAATTTGAGGAATGATTGGATATGCTAGAATAAGGAAGCGTTCAAGAAGGATGTGAAGAGTGTATTTTGCAGAGGCACTTTCTTCTTCTGTAAATGTCTTTTCTGTATTATATGCTCTGTTTTTTATCAGTTCAATATAGTGCGAGGCAAATTGCTCCCAGAGAAATTCGCGAAGTTTGAGGGTAGGATGATAGAAATCATATTTCTCATAAGAGTTTGCTGCGAAAGCAGTAATATTTTCTATATAGTCTACAAAGAGGGAGTCTAATGGAGTTAACTTTGGTTTCTTTTTGGGTTTTTGGAATTGCGTAATGAAACGAGTTATATTTAGGAGCTTTGTTAGTGTTTTTGTCTCGGCTTTTATCTTTTCTTTTGAGCATGAGAAATCTTGTTTAGAAAGATCCCCTTCTGTTGCTGCCCAAAATCTTATTGCTTCTGCTCCGAAATCTCTGAGCAATTCCTGCGGATTTATAATATTTCCAAGAGATTTTGACATTTTACGACCCTTGTCATCAAGAATGTGATTATGAATCCATACATCTTGGAAGCAAGGTTTGCTTGTTTCCAGATATCCGCGTAGTAATGTGTAATAAAGCCAGGTTCTTACTATTTCTTTACCTTGAGGGCGAAGAGTTGCAGGATAAGCTTTTTTGAAGAAAGAATCGTCTGACTTATATTTTAGTAGGAAGAGTTCTGATATTGATGAGTCGAACCATGTGTCAAGCACACGCTCGTCGCCAATCCATTTGAGAGAGCTAAATTGTTTTTCTTTTAGAGTACCAACGTACTCTCCTTTATGAAACACTTCTGCATCTTTAGGAACAGACTCTTTCCAGGGTTGGAAATAAGAGTCTGGAAGAGGGAGAGCAGTATAACGATTTCCTTTTGCATCTTCAGTATGCCAAAGTGGGACAGGAGTGGCATAAAATCTACGACGTGAGATTGGCCAGTCAATTGCAAGAGAGTCAATCCATGAGTCGAGGATTCTCTTTGATTCTGGAGGATAGAAGGAGATTTGAGCAGCTATTTCGCGCAAATTGTCTCTAAATTCAAGTTGCTTTAGATAATACTCAGGCATTTCAATGAATTCTATTTCAGCTCCAGAACGCTCTGAGACTGGAATGGAATGCATAATCTGTTCTTGTTTTACGAGAAGCTTTTCTTTTTTCAATTCTTCAATGATTTTTTGTCTTGCATCTTTAACCTTCAGACCTTGAAGAAGTCCTGCGTGCTCGTTCATTGTGCCATCTTGATTAATTGCTATAGTTGCTTTTAGATTCATCTCGCGGAAAAATTGAATATCTGAAAGATCTCCTGCGGAGCACATCATAACTAAACCTGAACCTTTGTCAATTTTTGCAACAGGATGCTCTTGGATAGGAATTTCTTTTCCGAAGATAGGGGAGATTGCAGTCTTTCCTTCCAGATGCTGATAACGCCCATCTTCTGGATTGTAGACAATCATACTGCAAGTGCAGATAAGCTCTGGTCTCGTAGTGGCAATAACAATTGATTCTCCTGTTTCTTTTACTTTCCATCGTATATGGTTGAATGTGCTCGGCAAGTCTTTGTATTCAATTTCTGCGTCAGCGACTGTTGTTCTTAATTTTGGATCAAAGTTGCTAATGCGTTGGTCTTCGTAGATAAGTTTCTTCCTGAAAAGTTCAATAAATGTTTTCTGTGTAAGTGCACGATATTCTGGAGCATCCGTATGATATACTGAACCTATGTCTTTGCTTTGTTTGTATGAGCTAAATGAGATGCCCAATTTTGCAAAGCTATTGATTGACTCTGCTGATGCTTCTTGCAGGAGTTTTTCACAACATTCGATAAATTTCTCCCGAGAAACTTTGAAAGGAGAGATATTAAATTTTTTCTCTGCAGCGACCTCAATTGGTAAGCCATTGCGGTCTAGTCCTAGAGGGAAAAGAACTTCAAATCCTTTCATACGTTTGTATCGAGCAAACATATCCATGAAGCAATAGGTAACAGCATGTCCCATATGAATAGGAGTATTTACATAAGGTGGGGGTGTGTCTATGCTGTAAATCTTCTTTTTTGTTTTTGGGTTAAAGACATGAGATTCTGCTTCCTGCCATTGTTTTGTTATTGCCGTTTCTATCGCAGGAGACCATGCTTTCACTTCTGAAGCCTTTGGATACGTGATTGACATAAAACATGAAGGGGAGAGGGGGTTAAAAATCTTCACATGTCTTAACTTTGGAAGATCGTAATGTTTAAAAATATACGCTTAACTTTGTGAGTATGAACAACCCGAAATTAGCTTATATAGATTATTCTACTGCAGGCAGTCAGATGGTTATTGAATTATGGGAAAGAAATTTGGAAATAGCCGGAGCTGAGAGCTTGGATGATTTTTTAACAAGGAACGATATGCAAGATTATCCTGTTCTTTTGTTTCATCCAGGAGTAAATCAGCAGCATCAGTTAAGAGAGCTTCCTGAGAGATTTCCTCACCTAAAAATAGCGATTGTAACTTCTCCTACTTCTGGAGGAGAGTATCTTAATCTAGGAAGCATAGTATTTGGATATAACCATCTGGACGCTATAGAGAAATGGGTAAGAGAGAACCAATGAGAAACATCCTATTTGTATGCAATGCAGGAGTTGACCGAAGCCCTGCAGCTGCCTGGTGGGCAGAGAATATCGCAGAAGCAGAAAGGATTGAGTTGAAAGCAGATTCACTAGGTATTCGTTATCCGACTTGCCGTCAGAATTTAAGAAACGAATATTTTGAAGAATATGACAGAATATTTGTAATGGAAAACTGGATGCAAAATGAAATACAAGAAAATTATAGTTACTCAGGAGATATTGTTTCTTTGGATATTGAAGATCGTGAGGATTGGACTAGCCGAGAGCTAGATCAAATTTTCGAAAGAAAATTTACAGATGAAGGATTAAGAGCAAAGATTCTTTATGAATGAGCTTTATTGATCTGCCTTTGTACAAATTGATCAATGCCATCAATATGCCTTAGAAGATACATACGACAGTGCGCAATTTCAGGATCATCAAGAGGGACATCATGAGAACGATAATAGGCATATGTTTCACCAATACTTCGGTGAAGATCATGAATCGCTTGTTTGAATAATCGCCGCGGGAGATAAGCATGTGCACTGCCGGGTGGAACAAATGACTCATCACTAAAATCAACAGGAACATCTTTTTCAGGATGATATTTAAAATATAGCCAAAACTGCTCATTGGGCTCTCCTTCACTTAGAGGAATAAAAGAAGAGTCATTTCTTTTAATTTTGTTGATCAATCTTGCAGTTTTGTCTTTTGCAATAGAGAACAGTGCTTCAGAAATAAGTAAGGGAAGTGAGTACACTGTGTCTAATGCGATTGTGGCATAAAGAGCAGATCTAGTAAGTGTGGGGTGTGATTCCTTATGTCTTTTCTTAAACAAATGGTATTTATTAAGAATCCATTTTGTAGGAGCATTATAAACTTCTTCAAATTTTTGAGCTACTAGATTGAGTGGAGAAGGATCCTGAGGTTCAGCTGATGGGTATAATTCTTTAACACCGAAAGGAATATCGAGAGAATTAAGGTAATATGCGGAGACCATCCATCCCCTTTGTATAACTGAACAAAATGCTGCATATTCTTGTGTAAGTACGTCTCTTTTTGAGGGATGAGATTCTTTGAGCAACTCGATTCTGGAGAATAGACGCTCCGCGTACCTTCTCGCATAATTAGTAATATCCGTCTCTCCAACGTGGAAAATGCTGAGAGGATCACCTGTGAAAGCGATATCATGATCAGTAATTACGCGAAAATTACTTCGTGTCATTTCGGATGGCTTTTTAGTAGCATAAACTGCAAATAATTGTTCAGGTGTAAATTGAATATCTTTAGTGAGTGTCTCATACATTCCTGCAAGATTTCGCACATGCTTAAGCTCTGCAGAGCACCATAAAAACGGTTTCCTCTGTTCTTCCCGCGTAACATCATCTCTTGCTTCAAGGGAAATAAGTCGCGCCCGTATTTCTGAGAGCCTTGCTTCAAGAGGGAGGGGCTGAGCGGATTCAAGAGGAAGGGTGAGAGGATTTCTCTTTTGAGAAGAAACGCTTTCTTCAAAGGTACGATAGCGCGCGCATGACTTAAGCGCTTCCACATAAGGATCTAGCATTCGCTGCATAATTCTATTCATACTGCTTATGGTGTTGCTTTGTACATATGCCATATTCTTTGGCTCAGAATCAGACGTCTGAGGCGTCATCGCCTCTAAATTATTGATACATAAGTGCTATTTAAAGCCTGTGGAAAGATTTAAATACTAATAATTTCTAGTAAAAATAACTAAATAAGATTAGTAAATTAACTATGGGAATATCAAAAATCACAAGGAACTGCCAGATAACTATACCAAAGGATATCAGAAAACAGCTAAACGTAAGAGAAGGAGATGAAGTCATCTTCACCGTTTCTGATAATAAGGCAATGATTACCAAATCCACAAGAGATATTATCAAGGAGACTGCTGGCATCTGGAAGGACATGAAAGAGACAGGCATTGAATACGAAAATAGAATAAGAAAAGGATGGTCAAAGAGGCTCGCGAGGGAGTATGCGACTCGTTGATACAAATGTCTTTATTGATCACTTTAGAAATTATTCTTTAGCAACTGCCTTCTTTGAGTCGTTAGATGAAGAAAATGTTTTTTCCGCAATCAGCGAAGCAGAACTTATTTCTGGGAAACAATGTGCTCTTCCTGAAAAGAAAAATGACATTCTACAATTCTTAGGGCGCTGGAGAAAGATAGAAGTAAGCAACCAGATTGCTGTACTTGCAGGAGATCTTGTCCGAGAGCACTCAATAGAACTTGCAGACGCGATTATTGCCGCGACTGCGCTTATTCATAAAGCAGAACTTTTGACGAGAAATGTCAAGCATTTTTCAATGATTAAGAATTTGGTCGTGAAGGCACCGTATTGAATCATTTTTTTACTATACTCTCGTTAGAAGTTTTATCAGTCTTCGAGGAGAAATCAAGAGTATATGAGCAGAAATGCGAGGCTCCGTTCTTTCCCATAATCTCTAGATAATACGTTATCTTATCGGTAGAAGCAGATTCCTTTACTTGTTCATAATTTCTTCTGTATTTATCTAATGGAATTATCACCACGCCCTGCGGTTTTCCTCTCTCTGAATTTGTATCGTTGATATGGGCGAGGTCTACGAGATTAGTGCGCGTATTGGAGATGGGTCTATTTTTTGCATATTGTGTCAAAGTAACGTCTATAGATGTCCCCCAGTATTCGTGTTGTGGTACAAAGACTCTAAGTTCGCCGAAAGGAGCAATTGGCTCTTTGATATGAAGGTTATATTTCAGGCTTGAATCTAGATAAATTCTCTTTATTTCATCAGGTGCTTGGATGATTCCATCTTTATTTGTGTCAATGACATGATGAATCTGGACACCCTCTATCTGTGGAGAATCTAAAAGGACGAAGTCGAGAAGTGCTTGTGATTCGACTCTGTTTCTTAACGCTTGGATTTCTGCTTTTTCTGCTCCGAACAGAGATAGCGAGGCAAAGGCGGTTGCGACAAGTGCGTTTTTTAGCATACGGCTTCTCATGCAAATAGACATCAAATATGGTTTAAATGCTTTGTTGTACTTCATTTAGAATAAATTCTTTATTTATCATAACCTTTATAGAGGTTAGACGCATTGTCTGATAATGAATAAAAAAGAACTTTTCATTACAATTTTCAGAAAAGCAGAAGCGAGGTATGGAAATGTTAAGAAACGTCTTGCAGCAGAGGGCTGGAAAGAAGAATGGCAGACGCTGATTGCAACTATTATGTCTGCGCAATCAAGAGATGAGACGACGATTCCTATTGCAGAGAGGTTGTTTGAGAAATATCCTACTTTGGAAAATTTAGCTTCTGCAAATTATGAGGATGTCTTGCTGACTCTGAAGAGCATGAACTACAATCGAACGAAAGCAAAGAATGTGATTGCTGCTGCGCGTTTTTTGGTTAAAAAGTATAGGGGGAAGATTCCCGACACTATTGAAGAGCTTGTAGAAATTCCGGGCGTAGGGAGAAAGACTGCGAATTTGGTGTTAAGTGAAGTACATAATAAGGATAGCATTACAATCGACACTCATTGCCATCGTATATTGAATGTTTTAGGTATTGTAAAAACAAAAAATCCATATGAAACTGAAAAAGCCATGATGAAAGTTGCTCCTAAGAAAGATTGGTCAAAAATTAATAGAATATTAGTGCTTTGGGGCAAGAAGATTAGAGGTCGAGATCGAAAAAAGATATTAGCTAAACTTGATGAATAATAGTCCTTAATTTCATCGCTTTTACAGGAGAAGTAAAACCTATCTCCTGCTCAAACTTCAATAGATTACTTTTACTTTTATAAATATCAAAATAGTATCTTTTTTTTTCACGCTTGACATAATATTTCAAAGGTTGTGCTTGTATATTAAATTCCAACAAAAATACTCTAAAAATCTCTAAAATATCAGGTCTATCTTGAAAAACACGAATATATCTTCTTTGTTTATCAACTGTTGCTTCATCATCAAAAAAAGCACGAATTAAAGCAGATTTAAATTCTGCTTTGGAATTAATAATCTCTTCAGTTATTCTCTTGTTCTTACCAACTGCGAAATTATTAAATATACTATTGAGGATACGTCCACAAATTGTTGGATAAAATAATCCTGCATTTCTCCCTTCCTTTAATTCATCTATATTATCTATTTTTTTATCCCATTGAGTATTACCAAAATCAGGCGTTTTCTGCATCCAAACTCTGGGTTTTACTCTAAAAATATGGTTCATATTTTTTGCAAATTCCATTAAGAGTGCCTTATCTGAGTTGGAAAAGAATAGTTGGTGATATTTTGAATCTATAGAACCATCTCCTAGAACATGTCCTATAATTGAACCCATGTTTCTATCAAGAATAATAGGAAATATTGGAGAAATTTCTCCACCATGTTGTCCTGCCTTTATCGATATTATATTAGATTCTACTTCTTTCCAATCAACCTTAGCTATTTCAACAATTTTTGAGAGCTTGTTTAAGGGTATTGTTTTATCATAAGCAGTCCATCCGTAAATTGTTAAACAAGATTTCTTATTCTTTGTGAAGGACATACTTAGCTGATCCATCAATTCTTTACAATAATGGGGGTTTTCGCCATTAGAGGCGCGTATGAGTAATTTTTTGAGATAAGGTCTATCAATCTTAACATGAAAATATCCAAAGTCTGCAGATAAATCTTTAAGACTAATATTCTCTTTTTTCATAGGTTATACAGATATCTCTAATATTTATAGCTTTCTATAACACATGTTCATAGACTTTTAAAGTGAAGCTCGAGAATATCTGAGCAAAATCAGTCTGGTATTTGTTCTTTGGGGCAAAGATGCACGCGAGAGAGATAGGAAGAAGATTTTAAAAAGTCTGGAAGAAAAATGAAAAATAAATAAGATTTTGCCTTATTTTGTGAGTTTCTTCTTTCCTCTCCGATCAACTAAAGTATTCTGTATTGTATTAAATCCTAACAAAGCAAATAAGCCAATTCCTATTCCAGCAAAGACCGATCTAGCGACTCTCAAGCCATCAACGTATCTACGTTTTTCAATAAGGTCATATCCCATTTTTGTTTCTGGCTGATTCAATAATTCCTCGCGTTCTGCTTTTAATTGATCGTTTATACTATCCGCTACTCTGCTATTCTTAATATGATGGTCTAATGTAAGAACTCTTACCAAATTGGAATTTGAATTTATTGCTTCTTGGCTTTTATCTACCAGAAGAGAGTATTCTTTACTGGGTAGCATATTTGCTCCCACATAAATACATCCCGCAGCCAAAATTGGATACACGATACTTCTTGTGACTGAAGGCGAGATTAATTTATTCATAAAGTTCATTGTTTGTTACTTCCTTTTAACTTTGATTCTAATAAAGAAGCTCTTCTTTGATACTCTCTGCCTATTCTTTGTCTATTGAGTGTTTCTTCTTGGTGGAATTTATACCCACAAATAGCCAAAGTTACTGCTCCCACGACTCCTAGCACCCCTATAATGTTGGGTTTATTTGTAAGTGCTGCAATAGAGGCGATTCCCACTGTTGCGCCTGTAAGATAAAGAAATCCTTCGGTTGTATATCCTATAGCTGTCCCTATGTTTGATATTCTTCTCCATTCTCTTGCTAAGGGGAAGCCTAACAATAAATTGCCATGTTTCAACTAATTGTATAGTTCCACTTTGAATTTATTTTATGTTCTTCAATATTAATTTTTTCAAATTCTTTATTTGAAACTTTTTGTTTTAATTCATAA
>Ga0209514_10003547_pt1 | contig 22107 bp, 24 predicted proteins | sample Subgrocontami58m_FD_187452 | JGI IMG/M metagenome (GOLD analysis project Ga0209514, IMG submission 187452) | Subsurface groundwater microbial communities from S. Glens Falls, New York, USA - GMW37 contaminated, 5.8 m (SPAdes) (version 3) | ecosystem: Environmental > Aquatic > Deep subsurface >...
TCACGCCTGCCGTAGCAGTTCGCCATAGGCGAGAGGCAGCAAAACGCGGAAGGTCGATCCGACGCCCACCTGGCTGTCGACCTCGATCTGCCCGCCCATCAGATCCACCAGTTGCCTGCAGATGGCCAGGCCGAGGCCGGTGCCGCCAAAACGGCGCGTGGTCGATGAGTCGGCCTGCTCGAATGTCTGGAACAGTTTTCCCAGGTCCTTGGGGTCGATGCCGATGCCGGAGTCGCTGATGGCAAAACTGATCGTCGCCCGGGCGTCGCCGCGCGTGACGCTCCGCACCTCGACCCGGACCTCGCCGCGCTCGGTGAACTTGAGCGCGTTACCCATCAAATTGATCAGAACCTGGCCCACGCGCGTCGGGTCGCCCTTGCAGAATTGGGGTAACTCGGCGTCCAATTCGCACGTAAAGCTGATGTTCTTGGCATTGGCCTGTGCGCGGAACAAGCCGGCCGCGTCCCGCACCAGCGCCGGCAGATCGAAATCGATGTTTTCGAGGCTGAGCTTGCCTGCCTCGATTTTTGACAAGTCCAGAATGTCGTTGACAAGCCGGGACAGCCGTTCGCAATTGTTGTTCGCAATCCCGAGCAGGTCGCTTGCGGCGTCCGGCAGCGCGCCGGCGACACCACCCGAGAGCAACCCCAGCGTGCCGCGAATCGACGTGAGCGGCGTGCGCAGCTCATGGCTCATGTTGGCCAGGAATTGCCCCTTGAAACGCGAAGCCGCTTCTGCTTCCTCTTTTGCGCGGCGCAGTTCGACGGTGCGGCTGGAGACTTCTTCCTCAAGATGGTCGCGGTGGCGGGTCAGGTTTTCATCGCGCTCCTGAATCTCGCTCAACATGCCGTTGAACGCCTGCACCAGATCGCCGATTTCATCGTGGGTGCGCAGCGGAACCCTCAAGCCATAGGTTTTGCCTTGGGCGATGGCGCGCGCCGTTGCAGCAAGCTCACCTAACGGGCGCGAGATGACGCGTTGCAGGCGGGTCGCCAGGATGAAAACGACCACCAGCGCCAGCGCAGCGCCTACAAGTGACTTTCCCAGAACGGCCAGCTGGTTGTTCCTTTGCGCGGTGAAATCGGCCTTCAACAAGACATAACCGACCAGCTCGGCATTTCTCGTTACGGGATAGTAGATGTCGGCACGCCGCTCCCAGAAATTGGAGCGCAGCTGCCTGGATGGAACCCTGTAATCGGAAGGCAGATCTTCGGCCTTCCCCCGGCGGTGCCATGATGCAAGCGCAGTTCCATCAGTGGTTACCAGCCAGGCCGAAGCTATATCTTGGCCGTCCCTCACCGCATCGAGCAGCCGGTTGGCCTCCGTCTGGTCGGAGAACATGAGCGCGGCCTGTCCGTTCTCGGCCAGTACGTCGGCAATCCTCGATAATTGTTGCAGAGAGTCCTCGTAACGGCTGATCGCCGCACTGATCCACAGGACTGAAAGGCTGACCAGCAGGCAGACCAGGCTGGCCAGCATGATGACCGAGACCAGTTTCCTGCGCAGGGACCAGCGGGACATGCTGGGCAGGATGCGCATGTCGCTATCTCCCGTAAACGTAGGACGCGAGGTTCAGCAACTGGCCGGGCAATCGAAGTCCCGATTTCTGGACTGATGCGAGATTGACCTCGAAAACTATTTTATTTTCACGGTATCCAAGCCCGATACTCCCACCCTTTTCCGCGAAATTCTCAATATCGGAAATGGTCAATGCCGGGGAGTTGCCAAGCGCAGTGATGATGGCGACAAACCGGCGCTGCTCCGATGCTCCGATGAAGACCACGTTGCAATCACGCAAATTGTCCTCGGCATTGCGGCGCTGAACAACGTGCAACTCGCGTCCGCCTGCCTTGCGTCCGTCGAGCGCCGAAAGCGCCCCGCCGAGCACATCGTTGCCAACCACGCAGAGGGTCAGCTTGTCGGCCCCGATTACCCCGGCAGGCCACTCCACAAACTTGGCAAAATTAAGAACGTAGGCCGTTTTTACCTGGCTTTCCGTCATGCCCTGCGCCAGGCTTGGTTGAAGCCAGGCAAGAAACAGCAGCGCGTAACCCAGCTTCGATAGTTGATCGCTGAGCGAGCGCTTCAATTTCATGGCTTCTGCAAGGGGAATCAGTAGCTCCATGTGACCTTGGCAAAAATGGAGCGCGGAATCTCCGAGGGGACCGGGAAATAGGGTGTGGCATCGTTCCATTCCATATGACTCGGAGAAAACAGGTTTTGCGCGACCAGGGAATACTCCAGACCGGGGTGGGGAGCGTAGGCAAAACGGGCATCGAAGGCGGTATAGGCCGAAACGGGTCCAGTCGCGGAGGCGATATCGCCGACGTAGCGCAGCGTGAGGTCAAGCTTGTTTCTCTTGTTCAAGTCCATCCGGGCGCGCAGCGATCCATGGTGGCGCGGGCTGTGGCCCGCCGGGTCTGGAACGGCGGCATTTTCGAAGGTCGGGATATTCAGGTAGCTGTACGTCCCGCTCAGCCGCATCCAGTCGAGGATGTTCCAGTCAGCCGACAATTCCAGGCCGCGGGTTGTTAAAACCTGGTCGGACGTTACAAAGCTGAATGGCAGGGTCAGTGTAGCGAGATTGAAGGTGCCTCGCCTGGTTATGATGAGATTGGTGTAGCGGCTGCTGAATGCCGCGATGTCGGAAGAAAAACGGCTGGTCCACTGCGTTCTGTAGCCGATTTCCGCGGTGGTCACCCTTTCCGCCGCCAGGTTCGGAGTGCCCGTTATTCGCACTTGCGCAAGAATCAGCGGCGCCGGACGGAAGGTGCCCTGCGCGGCACTCGCATTGGTTTCCAGGGGTGTCGGGTTGCGCGCCGCCTGGGAAACCGCTCCCCAGACCGAGTTCGTGCTGTCCGGGGTCCATAACATGCGGGCATTGGGTTGAAGCTGGGTGCCGCCATAATAGGTCTTCTCGAGTTTCGCGCCCAGCGTCAGGCGCAATTTGTTTGCCGACAGCGCGATGTCGTCCTGCACGAACATGCTCACGTTCTGATAATTGACGGCGGCCGGCGTAAACGTTAGGGCGGCGGTATTGCCCATGGCGCTTTCGATGTGGCGGTAATTGCCACCCCACATCAGGTCGTTGGACGCATTGGGATGCAGGCGGTACTGAAAGTCGAGGTCCAGCGTGTTTTTCTTATCGGATATAAAGGGCGCCCGGAACAGCGCAAAGTCGTAATAGGCCTGCAAAGTGAATTCCGCGCCATTGGACCGGCTGCCTTCCCAACGCGCGAGCAGGTTGGCTCCGCTCCAGTGGTAGTTGGACTGGGCGATGGTGTTAAAGGGGGGCAATACGGTCAGAGGATAGGACGTAGCGCCGGTAGTTTGCCGATAGGCGTCGCCCTGCAAGGTCAGCCGGTTGGCGCTGGAAATGCTGCGGTCCATGCGGAATCCCGCCTGACCCGATTGCCACGTGTCGTTCTGCTTTTGTCCAGCAGTACCGATGGTGCTATCGCGCGAGAAACCTTTGCCATAGACGCGGTAGCTGCCGTCATCGCCGAGCCTGCCGCCGTGGCGGTATGCGGCAGTTCCGCGCTCATGGTTGCCGGCCGCCGCAACCACCAGATTGCCCAAAGTGTCTTTGGTTTTCTTGGTGATGATATTGATGACGCCATTGACCGCATTGACGCCCCACATGGCGGCGCCCGGCCCGCGGATTACCTCGATGCGCTCGATGTCTTCCATCATGGTGTCCTGCACGTTCCAGGACACGCCGGTGAACGACGGGTTATAGACCGTCCGTCCGTCCATCAGTACCAGCAGCTTGTTCGCAAGTCTGAAATTGAATCCCCGCGAGGAGATCGCCCAATGCCACGCGTCAAGTTGCGCGACCTCCAGGCCGGGGGCCATGCGCAGAGCCTCGGGGATGCTGGTCGCGCCGGAGCGGCGAATATCCTCCTGGGTAATGATGAAAGCCGCGGCGGCGGTATCGAAGAGGGTCTGCGATTTGCGGGAAACGGAAGAGACTTCAACCTGCATCAAATCCTTGATCGACAAGTCTTCTATTGCAGCTAACCGCGCTTCCGCCGCCCCGACGTTTCCCGCCGCGCCTGGCAGCAGTGCGGCGAGCATTAAAGAAAAGCACAGGGCGCTCCTGGAGGGAATCCCGTCGCTTGCGTTCATTGCATGTTCCTCCGTTACCAACGTCAATCCAGCGGCTCTTGTTCATTTCTTGTGCCGCCGCTATGGTTTCGTTCAGTCGCAAATCCTGGCAGAAAGCCCAGGCGAACCAATCTGCAATCCCGGGCCTGCGCGCGCCACGATAGCGTGCAATAGCCCGTATCGCAAGGACGCAAGGTCAATAATGCAATCCAGCCGATTTGGACGACGCTCAGAGAATCGTTGACAATCATCTAGGTTATTGGTAAATATGGAAAAAACCAAAAACCACGCAGCTATAAAAGTCACAAACGGCGGGCAATTTGACGGCTGCATTTAGCGGAGAATGGCTCACCAATTGCGTCCAGAAGGCTAAGATTACAGGCCGCGCGGCCTCACCGCCTGGCCGTGGATGGTTATGACCGCTACCTGAAAAAATATGCAGACGCTGGTCGATATCTTCCTGCACTGGCGCACGCCGCCTTTTTTTCAGCTTGTGCAAGAACTGCGCTCGGGGCAACAAGATTGTTGTGTGGAACTGGTTGATGGACGCGTTGTAGTCGGAGAACTGTCGCAGTTCGACCCCGCCAAGGGCTCGATCGAGCTGCGAATCTCGAATGGCCCACGGCAGGTTACGTTCGAACAGTTGCACAGCGTGCGGCTGTTGCACCCTTTCGCGCTGCGCCCTGATACGGCCGCGGTTCGGGCGATCGCAGCGGCGGAAACCGAGGTTGTCGGGGAAAGGGATTTCTGGATCCGGTTCAAGAACGGCAAGGAGTTCCGCGGGAAGACGTACGGCTTAATCACGAACGAGATCGGGTTGTTTCTCTTTCTGGTCGAAGCGAAACCGTCGTCGTTCCTGGGGTGCTTCATTCCCGAACAGGCGCTCGGTAAAGTCCGGATCGGGCGGCTGGTCGACGACACGCTCGTGGCCAAAGACGTAAGGCCGAGCCCCGCAGTGGCTGCGGCGCTGGACAAGCAGGCGGCGTTGCGCAGCGAACCGCCGGGCAAGTTCCCGGGCGATCAGGCCATTGTTTCGCGCGAGGCGCTCACGCGGGCGCTCGATGCACAGAAGCCCCGCCTCAACGTGCGGCTGGGCGAGTTGCTGTTGAAATCCAGGCTCGTCGCGCAGGAGCAGTTGGACCAGGCGCTTGCTGCGCAGAAGGCGAAACAGAACCGGTCGCTGGGCCAGTTACTGGTGGAACGCGGGGTCGTGTCGCGCGGCCAGATCCTGGCAACACTGGCGGACAAGCTCGGCATTCCGCTCATCAACGTGCGGGACTTCAAGATCGAAGCCGACGCCCTGAAGCTGATGAAAGCGAGCTTTGCGCACCGGCACACGGTTTTGCCGCTGATCCGGACCGAAACCACGCTGGTGATCGCGACGGAAGACCCGCTGGCGATCGATTTTGCGGAGGAACTGCGCTTCGCCACGGGTCTGAAGGTCGTGGCCGTGATGGCGAATCTCGAGGATCTTAAGGCGCGCATCAGCCTGGAATACGGGCTACTGGAAGGCGGCTACGTGGATAGCGCCGATTTGACGGCGAAGGGGATGGCGGCGATCGGGCAACGCGCGGAGCCGGATGCGATCGACATTGAAGATCGCGCATTGCGGCTCTCGCAGGAGCCGCCAACGCCCCTCCCTTTAGGAGAGGCCGGCTTTTACGAAAAAATTGAAATACTCAAGATTCGGGTGCTGATTGTGGATGATGAGCCCCACATCCGCAGTTTGCTGAAAGTGATCGTGTCTTCTCTCGGGGCCGAGGTCGTCGGTGAAGCGGGCGATGGCGAGAGCGCGGTGGCGTTATTCAGGGAGCTTGCGCCGAATCTGGTGCTGCTCGACATCAGCATGCCAAAGCTCGATGGAATCGGAGTCCTCAAGCGGATCATGGCGATAAATGACAAGGTGCTGGTCATCATGCTGTCGGCGCAGGACACCATGGATGTGGTTAACGAATGCCTCGACAGCGGCGCCCGGAATTTCATCCTGAAAAGCAATGCTGACCAGGAATTGTACAAGCTGATAGCGGAAACCTGGAGCGATTACGCGGCCGAAATCAAGGCCTGGAGGTAGCCATGGCCTGCAAACACGATAATCGGGCTGGACATGTTTTTTGTGGAACGTGTGGGGCGCCGGTTGCCCACGTCCGTTGCCGCTGCGGCTTTATCTGCGGCATGAGCGATATTTATTGCGGCCGGTGCGGCGACAGACTGGCGGAAACACAGCGCGCCGGGGGCAAGGCTGGATCGGCGGCCGTCGCGGCGGACGGCCGCTTCGACCTGGAGCGCATGGCGGCACTGACAGCCAGGGAAGGCAGGAATCTGGAAATCCACAAGGCGCATGTTACCCAGGAAGCCATACGCAAGCTGGTGGCCAAACGCAGGAAGACAGTGCCGGCACCCACGGAAGGCAAGGATCTGAAAAGCGACCCGGCGCGTGTTACCCAGGAAACCATACGCAAGCTGGTGGCCAGGCGGAGGAAAACTCCCCGATGATAGCGCTCGCCAAACCGCTGCTTGCCCGCTTTCAGGAGAAATGCAACATTCCGTCCGTATCGTTGCAGGGCATGATCAAGAGCGCCGATGGCGATGCAATCAAGTTTGCGCAGTTCGTCATACAGGAAGGCTATCTGGACCGGGATACGGCGGGCGATCTGTTGGCGGAACAATTCAAGTGCTCCTACACCAACCTGAGCAAATCCCTGTTCCAGCAGGATATCGTCGATCGGCTCCCGGCCGAGATCGCGGCGCGCTACCAGGCGATCCCCCTCTTCAAGTTTGGTTCGGCGGTCACGGTGGGCATGGCCGAACCGAATGACCCGAAGACGATCACTGCATTGGGCAATTTCTTGATGGCGCCGGTCAGCCCGGTGTTTTGCTTTCCCGATGAGATCGAGTCGGCAATCAGGGTCAATTACAAAAGCAGCCAGGATCTGGATACCCTGATTACCAGGTTTGACCTGAAACCTTTCATGTCCGAGGGGATCACCGAAATAAAACTGCAGGAGCTGATCCAGTCCAAACTGCTGGTGGATATTGCCGAGACCATCATTCTGCTGGCGCTCAAGGAGGGCGCCTCGGACATTCATATCGAGCCAAAGAAGAATGAAGTGGTGGTGCGTTTCCGCATTGACGGCAGACTGGTGGACCGCCTGTTCATGCCCAAGGAAATCAGCCTGCCGCTGACGTCGCGCTACAAGATCACGGCGGGGATGGATATCACCGAGCGCCGCAGGCCGCAGGACGGCAGGATGACTTTCGAGCTGCCGATGAAAAAACTGGATTTGCGCGTTTCCGTTTTGCCGGTGATGCATGGCGAAAAAGTGGTCATGCGTGTGCTGGGTTCGCTGTATGGCAACGTGGTGCTGAATCTGGATAAGCTGGATTTTTCGCCGGAGGTGCTGCGCCCGCTGAAAGCGACATTAAAACAGCCGCAGGGCATCGTGTTCGTGACCGGTCCCACCGGTTCGGGCAAAAGCACCTCGCTTTATGCCGCGATGAATTTCATCAACACGCCGGATATCAATGTCGTCAGCATTGAAGACCCGGTTGAATACGAAGTGCCCAGCCTGAATCAGGTAATGGTCAACGACAAGATCGGGCGGACTTTTGAGTCGGTGTTGCGCTCGGTTTTGCGCCAGGACCCCGATGTCATCCTGGTGGGGGAAATTCGCGATGCGGAAACCGCCCGCGTAGCGGCCGCGGCCGCTCTCACCGGGCATCTGGTGTTGACCACCCTGCACACCAATGACGCCATCCGGGCGACCACGCGCCTGGTGGATATGGGGGTGGAACGCTTCATGGTGGCGTCTTCCATCAACGGGGTGCTGAGCCAGCGCCTGGTAAGACGGATTTGCAACTTATGCAAAACCGAATACCAGCCGGAGCCGGATATTTTGCGCCAGTATTTTTTCTGGCCCGAGGCAATGACGCTGCCCAATCTGTACATGGGCGCGGGATGCAAGGGGTGTGGCGGGACCGGCTATAAAGGGCGTTTGGGCATCCACGAATTCCTCAGGATTACCCCGCAAATCCGCGAAGCCATTCTGCGTGACCAGACCAACGATGAGATTCGGAGACTGGCGGAGTCGCAGGGTTTTCGCAACATGCGTTACGATGGTTTCAAGAAGGCCTTGCTGGGCCTGACGACGATAGACGAGGTGCTGCGCGCCACTGGTGAGGAATAGGATCAAGCGCGCGGCGCACCAACATAAGGCGAACCGCAACTGTCGTGCACCAGAAATTGGCGCGGCAATCAACCCGGGCTGTCACTCGCCCTCCTATCCGTATGAATTCATGGTGATTGGCGCTTGGCACGTCTGTTGCTCAAGCAATGGCATGCCAATTCAGCTATCGCATGTCCATCAGCGCACGGGCAGTCCACGTGCGTTTCCGGCTACGCTGCCAGTCCTGCCCACATGAGTTTCGCTCACTACCTCAAGCAGATCGGCAGCGGGGCGGAAGGGACCACCGACCTTTCGGAGCACGACGCCTATCAATTGTTCAGCGCGGTGCTCGATGGCGGCGTTCCCGAGCTCGAGCTTGGCGCGGTGCTGCTCGCGCTGCGCGTGAAGTCCGAATCGCTCACGGAGCTGCTGGGTTTTTACCGCGCGCTCGACGAGCGGCTGTCGCGGCTGCGGGCGCCGGCCGGCAATCCAATGCCGGTGGTCGTGCCGAGTTACAACGGCGCGCGGGAGCAGCCCAACCTGCTGCCGCTGCTGGCGTTGCTGCTGCAGCGCTTCGGCGTGCCGGTACTGGTGCACGGCGTGCTCAACGGCAGCGGCTGCATTGCGAGCGCCTACATATTCCGCGAGTTGGGCGTGATGCCGTGCGCGACTCCGGCACAGGCGCAGGACGCGCTCGATGCGAGCGGCATCGCGTTCGTGCCGACCGCGGTACTGGCGCCCGGCCTTGCCGCCACGCTGAGCCTGCGCGGACGGCTGGGTGTGCGCTCGATCGCGCACGTCGTTGCCAGGCTGATCGACCCGTTCGGCGGCGAGAGCCTGCGGCTTGTGAGCGCACGCCACCCATTGCTGCTCGAGATACTGCGCGGGGCGCTGGTTGAAACCGGCGCGAATGCGCTGTTGTTGCGCAGCACCGAAGGCGAACCGTTTGCCGATCCGAAATGCCGCCCGCAGCTGGAACATGTTTGCAGCGGCGAAGTGCGGGTGTTGTTCGAGGCGGAAGCCGGGCCGCTCACCTTCGCACCCGCGCAAACCCCGGGCGTCGATGCGGTTGCCACCGCGGCGTGGATCCGGCACGCGCTCGCGGGCGAAGTACCGATCCCGCTGCCGCTGGTCAATCAGCTCGCATGCTGCTTGTTCGCCGCGGGATATGCCGGCGACATGAACCAGGCGAAGGCCATCGTCGCGGTCGAAACCGGCGGTCTGGCTGCGGCGTAGCCTCCGGGCGCCCTGCGTCCCGATTCGTGCCCCGTAGCCTGCGTGCGAGCACGTGCGGCCACCCCCCAATAGGCGACCAATTTACTCAACATTGCGGCACGATTTGAATTGGTCTAGAATCACCGCTCCTGTCGTTCTATAAATTCCTTGCCAAGTGGGGGAACCATGAAAAATCCGCTCGATTCATTATGGGGCACGGTAATATCCGGCCTCATCCTTACGTTGATCCTCTATAACATCGTCAAATACGCGCTGGGGTAAACCATGGACTTCATACAACTCGGATTGGGCCGCTGGTTGCACGTCTTGGCCGGCGTGATGTGGATCGGTTTGCTGTATTACTTCAACTTCGTGCAGGTCGATGCGCTGAAGGCTGCCGCCGCCGACAGCACCGGCGCCGGGATCACCAAGCACGTCGCGCCGCGCGCGCTGTTCTATTTCCGCTGGGCCGCGCTCGTAACGTGGCTGGCGGGCGCATCGTTGCTGGGCTCGCACTTCCACGAAGCGTTCCTGTTCCTCAAGCCCGCGTACTATCCGATCGGCATGGGCGCCTGGCTCGGCACCATCATGCTGTTCAACGTGTGGGTGCTGATCTGGCCGAATCAGAAAAAGATACTCGGCATGGTGTCTGCGACCGACGCCGAGAAAGCAGTGGCGCGCCGCACGGCGTTTCTGGCTTCGCGCACCAATACCGCGCTGTCGCTGCCGATGCTGTTTTTCATGACCGCGAGCGGCGGTCTGTTCAGGACCGTGGTATTTGGCTGAGTCCGCGCTTCCTGCCGCGAAAAACGCCCGGTGTTGCCGGGCGTTTTTTTATCGCGGTTCCGGCGCGCGCGTGATGCCCTCGACCCGGGCGCCGGCCTTGATGCCGCGCTTGGCGAACCAGCCCTGATTCATTTCCAGCGCGTACTTCGCGGGTTTGGTGGAGGTGTGCGAGTTGGTCGTGAGCGGCTTCATGTCGGCGATGTTGACGATGGTGCCGGTGTCGTCGAGAAACGCGATGCTGAGCGGCACGTAGGTGTTCATCATCCAGAAGCTTTGCGGCGCGGCGTAGGGAAACACGAACAGCATGCCGCGATTCTCCGGCAGCATGCGCCGGTACATCAGACCCGTCGCGCGCTGCGGCTCGGTGGCGGCGACTTCGGCGGTCAGCTTGTGGCCCTTGATCTCGAGCACGAGCTCGGGCAGCGCCTGATCGGCCGCGGCGTGCGCGCCGCCGGAGGGCGGAACAGGGGCCCCTTTAGGGGATGTGACCCCGGAGGCGGATGCCACGCCTGTGCTCGACAGCGCTGCGCCAGACTCGCGGACGTTCGCATCCCGCAAGCGGGAGCCCTGCTCACTGCTCGCAGGCGCGCCGCAGAAGGCGAGCAGCAGCACGGCAAGCAAATGTCGCAGCAAGTTCATATCGATTCAGTCCGCTACGGGCATTAACGTTTCAGCGCTGGATCGCGCCGACCAGCCAGTCCGAAATCGCGTCGAGCACCGCGCCGACGTCACCGATCGCCGGCAGCAGCGTGATTGCGGCGCCGCGGTGCTCGGCGCGTATCGCATCGAGGATTTTCGGCAGGTCGCGCTTGAGATGCCCGCCCTGCGCCATGAACAGCGGCGCGACCACGATGCGTCGGTGGCCGGCCGCCACGAGCCTGGCGATGGCGTCGGCGAGCAGCGGTTCCATGATCTCGAGGTAGGCAAGCTCGACCGCGGTGCCGGGTTTTTTCCTGGCGATCGCGCGCTGGATTTTCCGGAACGGCCGTGCCCACTGCGGATCGCGCGCGCCATGCGCGAAAAGTACGATGGCGGGGGAAACGGCACGTGACGGCGGCTTGGACATGCAGCTTCAGCGCCAATACGACGGGGCGCACCCTGCATTCATCACTACCCTTTCCCCGTGCTGCCGAAGCCGCCCGCGCCGCGGGAGCTTGCGGCAAAGTCGTCGACCACGTTCAGTTCAACTTGCACCACCGGCACCACGACCAGTTGCGCGAGGCGTTCCATCGGCTTCAGCACGAACGGCGCGTTGCCGCGATTCCAGGTCGAAACGAAGATCTGGCCCTGATAATCGGAATCGATCAGCCCGACCAGGTTGCCGAGCACGATGCCGTGTTTATGGCCCAGCCCCGAGCGCGGCAGGATCATCGCCGCGAGTCCCGGATCGTCGAGGTGGATCGCAATCCCGGTCGGTATCAGCTCGGTTTGTCCGGGCGCGAGGGTAATGGGCGCATCGATGCACGCGCGCAGGTCGAGGCCGGCCGAGCCGGACGTGGCGTAATGGGGAAGCTGCTCGCGCATGCGCGCGTCGAGTATTTTGACGTCGAGTTTTTTCATAAAGCGCTACCGTCCTGCCGCGGGGACACCAACCCTCTCTCCTAACCTCTCTCCCTTGAAGGGAGAGAGGAACTATCTGCTCCCCTCTCCGCCGGGCGGAGAGGGGTCGGGGGAGAGGTGGACGCCAAGTACGAATCCAGTGTCGAGGGCTAAATCTTTTTCTTTTTCCGGCTTTGGTAAAGCTTCGCGATACAGGCGACGAGCTGGCGCGCGAGCACCGTTTTCGGCGCACGCGGCAAGGTGTGCGTGCCGCTGTCATCGAGCAGCGTGATCTCGTTGTCGTCGGCGCCGATCGCGTCCTGCGCGAGATTGGCGACCATCAGCGGCACTTTTTTGCGGCGCCGCTTGGCGTCCGCGAACTCGTGCAGTTTCTGGCTTTCGGCGGCAAAGCCGACGCAAAACGGCGGCTTCGGCAGCCCGGCGCAATAGGCAAGGATATCGGGGTTGGGCACCAGTTCGAGCGTGAGGTTGGCGGCGGTGCGTTTGATCTTCTGCTCGCTGGGACTGGCGACGCGATAATCGGCGACCGCCGCGACCCCGATAAAGATGTCCGCGCCGCGCACGTGTTTTTTCACCGCGGCGAACATCTCATTGGCGTTCTCGACGCGTGCGATTTTTGCCGCCGCCGGCGCTTCGAGACTCGTCGGCCCGGACACCAGCGTGACTTGTGCGCCGGCATCGAGCGCCGCGCGCGCGATTGCGTAGCCCATTTTGCCGGAGCTGCGGTTGGTGATGCCGCGCACCGGGTCGATCGCTTCGAAAGTCGGGCCGGCAGTGATCAGAACCTGTTTACCCGCGAGCAGCTTGGGCTGCAGGCAAGCAATGATCTCATCGTAAATCTGCTGCGCTTCGAGCATGCGCCCCATGCCGGTTTCGCCGCACGCCTGATCGCCGCTGGCGGGACCGAGGATTACCACGCCGTCGCGTGCGAGCTGCGCGATGTTGCGCCGGGTCGCCAGGTTTTCCCACATCTGGCGGTTCATGGCCGGCGCTGCCAGCAGCGGGCATTCGCGCGCACTGCACAGCGTCGAGAGCAGGTCGTCGGCATGGCCGTTGGCGAGCTTGGCAATAAAATCGGCTGTCGCGGGCGCGACCACGATCAGGTCGGCGCCGCGCGACAACTCGATATGCGCCATGTTGTCGGCCACCCGCGGATCCCACATGTCGGTGAATACCGGCTTGCCCGACAGCGCCTGCAGGGTGGCCGGCGTGATGAAGCCGCAGGCCGACTGCGTCATCACCACCTGCACCGCGACGCCATCCTTGACGAGCAGCCGCACCAGCTCTGCCGCTTTGTACGCCGCAATTCCGCCGGTGACGCCGACTACAACGCGCTGCTGCCGCATATCTGCCATGGATACAGCCTGTTCGGTAAGTCGAGCGTTAGAGTGTAAACCATTTATGCGACACACAAAACCGTCGGCGCGGGTGAGCAGCCGGGGACGAGCGGGGACTATGACTTATGGCTGATGACCGGCGCCAGCCTCGCGCGTTAAGCCAGCAAGGAGGCAGCGATGGCTATTCTGGATTGGCCGGTGGACGACAGGCCTCGCGAGAAGCTGCTGGCGAAGGGCGCGGACGCGCTGTCGGATGCTGAACTGCTGGCGATTTTCCTGCGCACCGGCATCAGCGGCAAGAGCGCGGTCGACCTTGCGCGCGAGTTGCTCGCGCGTTGCGGCTCGCTCTCGGCGCTGTGCGCGGCAAGCGAGCGCGACCTGTGCGAAGTCGCGGGCATCGGGCAGGCCAAGTATGCGCAACTGCAGGCGGTGCTGGAAATGGCGCGGCGCGCGCTCAAGGAAAAGATCGCGAACGGCAACGCGCTCAATTCGCCCGCCGCAGTGCGCGAATACCTGCGTCTCAGGCTGCAGGCACTGCCGCACGAGGTATTCGTCGCGCTGTTTCTCGACGCGCAGAACCGCGTGATCGGAATCGAAGAGCTGTTTCGCGGCACGCTCACGCAGACCAGTGTCTACCCTCGCGAGGTGGTCAAGCGCGCGCTGCACCACAATGCCGGCGCGGTAATCTTCGCGCATAACCATCCGTCGGGCGTTGCCGAACCGAGCCACGCCGACGAGACGCTCACGCAGGCATTGAAGCAGGCGCTCGCGCTCATCGACGTGCGCGTGCTCGACCACTTTATCGTGGCCGGCAGCGGCGTGCTGTCGTTTGCGGAGCGCGGGCTGCTTTAAGTTGGTCCCTTATGAAATCGCCCACGGTTCCCACCAATGGCATTGAACGCGCGATCCTGGTCTTGCGCGGCCACAAGGTATTGCTCGATGCCGATCTGGCGACGCTGTATGCGGTCCCGACCAAAGTTCTGCTGCAGGCTGTGAAGCGGAATCCCGAACGGTTTCCGTCGGACTTCATGTTTCAGATGAATAAACAAGAAGTTGCAATCTTGAAGTCACAATTTGTGACCTCAAGTTGGGGCGGCCGGCGGAGCGTCCCCTACGCCTTCACCGAGCAGGGCGTTGCCATGCTATCAAGCGTGCTGAACAGTCCGCGCGCGATCGCCGTCAACATTGAGATCATGCGCGCGTTCGTGAGGCTGCGACTCATTCTTGCCTCGAACAAGGAGCTTTCGCGGCGACTTGATGAACTCGAAGCCAAGACCGATGCAAGTTTCCGGCAGGTCTTCGCGGCAATCCGCCAATTGATGGCGCCTCCGGAGCCCAAAAAACGGCCCATCGGCTTCGTCACTCCCGAATAGAAGTAGGCTACTCTAAGTGCTATTAGCCGGTAACGGATCCTGGCCTCCGCAGAAACCATGCATTGAACGGCGGTTGTCCCGTCCGGTCGAGCGCGCGGAGTCAAGCCGCGCCGCAAATCGCCAAAATAGTGTAAAATCGCGCCTTTTCCGGAATCTGGAGTTGCATCATGGCACGAGTATGTGAAATCACCGGCAAGAAACCGCAGCATGGGAACCACGTTTCCCATGCCAACAACAAGACACATCGCCGCTTCCTGCCTAACCTGCAATACCGCCGATTCTGGATCGAGAGCGAAAACCGCTGGGTGCGGATGCGCGTGTCGCAGCACGGGCTGCGCACCATCGACAAGAAGGGCATCGACGTCGTGATCGCTGAAATGCGCGCCCGCGGCGAGAAAATATAGGAGATCGATCATGAGGGAAAAAATCAAGCTTGAATCGACCGCCGGCACCGGCCATTTTTACACGGCGAACAAGAACAAGCGCACCACGCCGGACAAGCTGGAAATCAGGAAATTCGATCCGGTCGCGCGCAAGCACGTGATCTACAAAGAAACCAAACTCAAATAAAGCAGACGGCGCAAGGCCGCCGCTTTATTTCCAGGCATACGAACGGGCGCAAAGCGCCGTTCAATGCCTGGCGGAAAAAAGCCCGCCGGAAGCGGGCTTTTTTCACCGGCTGTGCGTTTATGTCTGCGCGAGCTGGTAGCAGCGCAGACGCCTGGAGAAATCCTCCAGCGCCACAATGCCGCTGGCTTCGGCGCGGTGGCACCAGTCTTCGAGTTGGCGCACCAGCTCATCCTTGCTGGCGGATGAGCGCTGCCACAGCGCGGCAAGCTCCTGGCGCATCGAGTTGACGGTGTCGAGCACCTGGCTGTTGCTCAGTACTTCGCGCATACGCTCGCGCTCAAGCGCGGAGAGCTTCTGCGCATCGCTGTGCAGCAAGCGCTTGAGCAGACGGCGATCGATGCGCACGGCATGCGCTGCCTTGAGCTGCCTGATTTCCCCGGCACAGGTTCGTTTGAGCGAGCGCGCGTACTTCGCCAGCACATCGTAGCGGTGCGTGATCACGGCCTGCAGCGTTTCCAGATCACATTGCGCTTTGGGAGTGAAACTGATCTTGGGCGCGATTTTTTTCACCCGCGCGAGGCCCAGCATCGCCATGATGCGAATGTACATCCAGCCGATATCGAATTCCCACCATTTGCTCGACAGCCGCGCCGACGTTGCGTAGGCGTGGTGATTGTTGTGCAGTTCTTCGCCGCCGATGATGATGCCCCACGGCACGATGTTGCGGCTCCCGTCCTCGGCCTGGAAGTTGCGGTAGCCCCAGTAGTGGCCGACGCCGTTGATGATGCCCGCGGCAAAGAACGGGATCCACATCATCTGCACTGCCCAGATCGTGATGCCGATGAAGCCGAACAACGCGAAATCGACCATCATCATGATCGCGATGCCGGCCACTGAGTGCGCGGTGTAGACGTTGCGCTCGATCCAGTCGTCGGGCGTGCCCTGGCCGAATTTTTCGAGCGTGTCGTGGTTTTTGGTTTCGGCTTTGTAGAGGTCGGCGCCCTGCCACATCACTTTGCCGATGCCGAGGATCTGCGGGCTGTGAGGATCTTCCGGCGTCTCGCAGCGTGCGTGGTGCTTGCGGTGCACCGCGGTCCATTCCTTGGTTGCCATGCCGGTGGTCAGCCACAGCCATAAACGGAAAAAGTGACTCACCAGCGGATGCAGGTCGAGCGCGCGGTGCGCCGAGTGGCGGTGCAGATAGATGGTGACGGCCGCGATGGTGATATGAGTCATTACCAGCGTGGCGGCCACGTAGCCCCACCACGGGAGATCGAACAGGCCTGAATACATAGGGTTATGTAGTAATGGTTAGACTGAGCGGAAGTCTACCGAAATACCCCCCTCCCGCAAAGTACTATTTCCGGGCGCCCGACTGAACTTTTTCAAGTATTTGCGTGCAGGTGTTATTACTTTGTTTCACATAGCTTATTTTCAGCCTGCCGGGGTTTCGCCGGCGGCGTGCCGGGAATCGGCATCGGCCACCATACGCACTTCGCGGTGCGGGTACGGGATTTCGATGTTCCTGGCCTGGAACTCCCGCCACACGACACGGTAGATGTCGGAGCGCAACGTGGCTTTGCCGTGTTCCGGATCGTCGATCCAGACGCCCAGTTCGAGATTGATGCCATTATCGGCAAACGCCATGATCAGCACTCCGGGCGCGGGATCTTGCAGCGCGCGCGGATGCGCCCGCGCGGCCTCGACCAGGACCTGCGTCGCGGCGTCCAGATCGCTGCGGTAGCTGATCTGCACGGGGATAGTCACGCATACCTTGCTGTCGCTGTACGAGTGGTTGACGACCGTCGAAGTGATCATGGTTTCGTTGGGAATGATCGCTTCCGCGCCGTCGAGGCTGCGCACCACGACATAGCGCGAGGTCATGGCGGTGACTTCGCCCACCCGGTTGTCGACGCTGACCTGGTCGCCGATTTTCACCGAACGGTCGAGCAGGATGATGAAGCCGCTGATGTAGTTGCTCGCGATCTTCTGCAGCCCGAAGCCGAGACCGACGCCGAGCGCGCCGCCGAACACCGAAAGCGCCGTCAGATCGATGCCGACCGCCGGCAGCGCGACCAGCAGCGCGAACAGCACCAGCACCGCGCGCAGCAGCTTGGTCAGCATCACCCGCAGCGTCATGTCCACGCTGTGTGCCGCCAGCAGGCGCGCTTCGAGCATGCGGCCGACCCACCACGCGATCAGCAGTACCGCGATCACCGGTAGCACGCGCGCATCAAGCAGGGCCTGCCACAGTGACAGCAACCAGGGTTCGAGAGTAGTCATGGAGCAGGGCTCAGCAAGCGTCGCAAATCATTCTAGCACGCAGCCCGCATGCTAGCGCTGATGCGGAGTCGAGTGTGCCTTGTGGTGCAGCCAGTTGTCGCGGAAGGCAGCGCACAGCGGCGGATTGCCGCGCAGCACCACGACATTCTCCGCATTGCGGTGTTGCGCGTTGTAGGTGAAATTGTAGCTGCCCGTCACCACGGCGCACTCCTGGGCGCCGGCGTCGATCACGATGACCTTGTTGTGTGCCGCGGCGTGCAGCGAATCGAGCAGCACCGGCACGCCCGCGCGCATGATATTGCGGAATGCGGCCGAATCGTTCGCGCGCGTCTGGTCGCGATCCGCGATCACCGCCACGTCGACGCCGCGGTTGCGCGCGCTGACCAGCGCCTCCGCGATGCGGCGGTGGGTGAAGCTGAAAGCCTGCACCAGCACCTGCTGGCGGGCGGAGGCGATCGCGGCGATGATCATGGCGTCGGCGCCGCCGCCGGGCGTGAATGCGTACTGCACGCTGCCGCCGGTGTTGGGCACCGGTGGCGCCGCCTGCGCGCTGCCGCAGAGGAGCAGCAACGCGCCCGCGGCACATCGCGACAGAACGTGCGGCTTCATTTCTCCCGCGCCATGACGGCGGCAAAAAAACCGTCGCAACCGTGGTGGTGCGGATAAAGCTGCAGAAATTCGCCGGTGTCGAGCGCAATGTGCTGCTGCGCGAGCACCTGGTTCGCGGGCAACAGGCTGAACCGCGGATGCGCGGCGAGGAATGTGGCGACGATGTCCTGATTCTCGGCGCGCAAAAAACTGCACGTCGCGTAGACCAGCCGCCCGCCGGGTTTGAGCAGCGCCGCGGCGGCGGTGAGGATGGCGCGTTGCTTGGCTGCAAGTTCCGCAATGCCCGCCTCGCCCTGACGCCATTTGAGATCGGGATTACGGCGCAGCGTGCCGAAGCCGCTGCACGGCGCGTCGACCAGCACGCGGTCGATCTTGCCCGCGAGCCGCTTCACTTTGAGGTCGTTTTCGTTGGTGAGCAGTTGCGGGTGCACGTTGGACAGCCCCGAGCGCTTGAGCCGCGGCTTGAAATTGTTCAGGCGCGCCTCGGATACGTCAAACGCATACAGCCGTCCCTGCGATTGCATCATGACTCCCAGCGCAAGCGTCTTGCCGCCGGCGCCGGCGCAGAAGTCGACCACCATCTCGCGGCGTTTCGGCGCCAGCAGATAACACAGCAGCTGGCTGCCTTCGTCCTGCACTTCGATTCTGCCGCTCGTAAACAGCGGATTGCGGTTGAGCGCGGGATTGCCGTCGATACGGATGCCGAGCGGCGCATACGGCGTCGGCTGCGCGTTGATGCCCTCGGTGATGAGTTGCCGCAGCACTTTTTCGCGCGTCGCGAGCAATGCATTGACGCGCAGGTCGAGCGGCGCGGGTTGCTGCAGCACGCGGCCGAGCGCGAGAATTTCGTCTTCGGACATTTCGGCCGCGAGCATCGCGGTGAGCCACGGCGGAAGTTCCGCGGCGACGTACAGCGGCGCGCCGTCGGAGGACGGAACAGGGGCCTGCGCACTGCTTGCAGACGCACGTTCTGGTCGCGCTTTGAGTTCCGCGGCCCATTGCGCATCGTCGCGGTCCAGCAGCGGCTCGAGCTGGCGCAGGCTCATGCCCTGGACGCGGTTGAGGTAGGCGAGCAGCAACCGTCGCGCCGTGGCCGCACCGGTATGATGCTCGAGCCCGTAGCGCCGCCGCAGCACGCCGAATACCGTTTCGGCAATGAACGCGCGGTCGTGCTGGCCGAGCTCGCGGTGCGCGCGAAAATAAACCGACAGCACGGCATCCGCCGGCTGGGTCATCGTCAGGATGCGCCCGAGCGCTTCTTCCGCCGCGGCGAGCAGTAAGGAGTTGATCTTCAATCGGCGCTGACGCGGATGTCGCTTACCAGCTGCTCGCCCGAGGGTTCGCCCTCGCGGTCGAAAAAGCGGATGCGCACGGGCAGCCACCGGTACTCGGCGGCGAGCCACAGCTCGATGCTTTCCTGGCCCGGCCGCCGCACCTGCGTGACCGGCACCGCGCGCAGCGTCCCGAACGGCGTCTGCAGTTGCTCCTCGCCGCCGATATCGAGTTCGTAGCGCTCGAGCTTCCAGCCGTTGGTGATCGGCAGCTCGATGCGCCCCGGCGCAAGCGGCATGAGCCCGAGCTGGTACATGAAGCTCACCAGGTCCTGCGCCTCGGCGGGCAGGGTGACACTGATCTGCGGGTTGCCTATCATCGCCGTCATTGCGTTCCAGTCGAGGTTGGCGGCGGCATCCTCGCTGCGTCCCGAGCGCACGCGTTGCGTGGTGAAGTGCTCGGGACGCAAACCACGCGCAGTCAGCTTGCCGCGGCTTTCGTAGGCGATGCGCTGGCGGACAAACAGCGCAACCAGGCCGGTAGTCTCGGAAACGCTCGACAGCCGGTAGCTGTCGTCGTTGAGTTCCCACGCCTGTTGCGTGCGTCCAACGTTGAACTTGTTGTCGCCGAGATAAAGCTCGTAGGTGATTTCGCCCCGGCGCGGCAGACGCCGCGCCAGCAGCGGCGCGGGCTTCGGTGCAGGTTCGCTTGCTGCGAGGGGTGGCGCAACCCTGGGCGACTCGACTTCTGCGGTCGCAACCGGGGGCGGCGCGGTCTCCGCCGTCTCATAAATGGCTGGCGACGCCGGCTCGTCTACCGGTGCCGCAGCGATTTGCGGCGTCGCACTGAATATCGGCGCAGCGACGATAGGCGCGGGACGGGGAGCGACGCGCGGTTGAAGCCGTGGCCGCACCAGCACCGGCGGTGGCGGCACGCCGGGCTGCAACCGCACTTCGAGGGGCAGTGGTTCAGCGACGCGCTGGGGCAACTCGAGCCGCACCCCGTAGATTCCCGCCAGGTGCGCGAGCAGCGACAGCGCCACAAAGTACGTGAGCTTGCGCATGGCATTGAAATCCGGCACGGGCGCTACTTGAATTCGAGCTGCGTGATGACTTGCTCGAATTTCGAGCCGTCATTTTCCACGATCAGCAGCTTGACCGGAAAAAATTTCCGCTCGGGAGCAAGCCAGACTTCGACCGCATTGTCGTCCGGCTCGCGCTGCTTGACGAGGCGCAGCGTGTGCATCGTGCCGAGCGGCGTATCGATCATTTCGGCGCCCGCCAGTTGATAGCGGTAAGTCTCGATTTTCTTGCCGTTGGTCATATGGAAGGCGAGATTGCCAAATTTTTCGGCCGGCAGAAACATGAACTGATACATGAGTGAGACGCGGTCCTGCGTGCCCTGGGGCAACGCGAGGGTTTCGTTGCGGCCGTCGAAAGTCAGGTGCAGCCGCTTCGCCCGCCAGTCGAACGCCGCGCTCACGTTCTTGCTCGTATCGTCGAGCCGCCCGTAATCGAACTTTTCGGGACGCAGCCCGGCCGGCGTCACCGCGCCGCTGCTGTGGATCTGGATCTTGGTGCGCACGAACAATGCCAGCAGGCCGGCCGGATTGCTTTCGCTGAAGATCCGGTAGCGGGCGCCGCTCTTCTCGAACGTTTCCTGCACCACCGCGACGGGCAGGCCGTTTCTGAACACGTCGTAGCTCGCCGCAATCGATGCGGGCGGCGCGGGCTCGCCGGCATGTGCGAGCGCGGCGAGCGCGGCCAATGCCATCGCGAGCCAGCCGTTTCGGCGCGAAACTGCGCACGGACCTTGAACAGAGGCGAAGTGTAGGATGGGTTGAGCGCAGCGATACCCATCAACGGCGCGTTGGTGATGGGTATCGGCCTTGACGGCCTCAACCCATCCTACGTTCTGGGGGTTCATGGAGAGAAGCGCGCGCAGGATCATGGTGCGAGCGTGGGAGAGATTAGTGCGCCGGTGGCCGCGCGTTCTGCGTTGAGCGCAACCGTTTCATGCGGCGTGATTTCGAGGCGGCCCTCGCAGAACCAGCGGATCGCCTGCGGATAGATGCGGTGCTCCTGCGCGAGCACGCGCGCGGCGAGCGCGTCTTCGCTGTCCCCGGTCAGCACCGGCACCGCGGCCTGGATTACGATCGGCCCGTGGTCGAGCCGCGGCGTCACGAAATGCACGGTGCAGCCATGAATCCTGACGCCGGCCTCGAGCGCGCGGCGATGCGTGTGCAGTCCGGTAAATGCCGGCAGCAGCGACGGGTGTATGTTCAGCAGCCGCCCGGCGTAATGCCTGACGAAATCATCGCCAAGGATGCGCATGAAGCCGGCGAGCACGACGAGATCGGGTGCGCAGGCATCGATCTCGCCCGTCAGCGCGGCCTCGAACCCGGCGCGGTCGGGGTAAGCGCGATGCTCGACGACCCGAGTGGCGACACCGTGTCCGTGCGCGAACGCGAGACCCGCGGCATCGCGTTCGTTGCTGATCACTGCGGCGACCGTGACCGGCAGCCGCGCGGCGAGGATTGCCTGCATGTTGCTGCCGCGCCCCGAAATGAGGATGACGATTTTTTTCATACCACGACGGTTTGCGCCTCGCCGGCCGCGCGTGTCCGGACAGTCCCAATCCGCCACGCGGCCTCGCCTGCTGCGCGCAGCAGATCGCCCGCCTGCCGCGCGTGTTCGCTGGCTACGATCACCACCATGCCGATGCCGCAATTGAATACGCGCAGCATCTCGTCGTTGGCAACATTGCCCTGCTGCTGGAACCACTCGAACAACGGCGGCTGCGGCCAGTTCGCGCGCTCGAGCCGCGCCGGGA
>Ga0209514_10003553_pt1 | contig 22074 bp, 25 predicted proteins | sample Subgrocontami58m_FD_187452 | JGI IMG/M metagenome (GOLD analysis project Ga0209514, IMG submission 187452) | Subsurface groundwater microbial communities from S. Glens Falls, New York, USA - GMW37 contaminated, 5.8 m (SPAdes) (version 3) | ecosystem: Environmental > Aquatic > Deep subsurface >...
GGTTGATGCCCCCGCCGTTTTTCTTTCACCCCCACACCAGGAGGCCGCGGGTGCCCACCAAGGAATGGTTATTGTCTCCCAAATGGTAATTGTCCTAATGCCACGACTGGAAAGCTATGGTGTGGGAGTTCACATCTCGTTAGGCGCCTCCATCCCCAAAATATCCAGGGTTTTTTTCAAAACAATTTGCGCGGCGGCGGCGAGTGCCATGCGGGCATCTTTGACCTCGCCCTCTGCATCAAGAATTCGATTCTTTTCGTAAAAAAGATGAAAGGCGTGCGCCAATTCGTAGGCGTAGTGAACTAGCCGCGAGACGCGGTAATCCGCGGCGATGTCTTCAAGGACCTCCGGGAAAGCGATTAACTTTCTTATAAGCGCCTTTTCTGAATCTGAATTAAGCGCCGAAATTTCAAACTGCGCCGGAACGACAGCGCCCTTCTTAAAGATGCTGCAAAGCCGCGCATGAGCATACTGGATGTAGTAAACCGGATTTTCTTTTGATTGCTTCTTGGCGAGCTCGATATCGAAATCAATATGCGTCTCGGGATTTTTTTCGAGAAAGAAATAGCGCACGGCGTCAAGCCCAACCTCATGAATTAAGTCATCAATCGTGACAAAAACGCCCTTGCGTTTCGACATCCGCGTCTCCTTTCCTTCCTCCACTAGCCGCACCATCTGCATCACAATCACCTCGGACTTTGAAAGCCCGATAATTTTCGCAATTGCTTGGATGCGCGAGACGTAGCCGTGATGATCGGCGCCCAAAATATTGATTTTTGCAAACCCGCGCTCTTTGGCCTCCACATAATGCCCCGCGTCCACTAAAAAATAGGTCGGAAGCCCGTCGGAAGTAACAAGCACCCGGTCTTTGTCGTCGCCGAATGAAGTTGTTGTCAGCCACACCGCGCCGTCGCTTTCCACCACCAGTCCCCTCTCTTTAAAGAGAGCCAGCGCCCGATCAACATACCCCTTCTCGCGGATATCCGCGCGCTCCGATGTCCAGCGCTGGAAGTGAATCTTCATCTTTTGCTCCACCGCCGGCTTGATGAACTCGGCGAGAAAATCAGCCGCGACCATGCGCCCCAAGGTTTCCGGATCGTCTTTTCTTGCATCCAGCGCCTCGTGATGCGCCTCGGCCCATGAGGCAATATGCTCCCCGTGGTAATAATCTTCGCTACCCGGAGTCAGGCCGCCGGCCGCAAGCACCGAAAGACCCAGCATCCGAACCTGATTACCGGCGTCATTAATATAGTACTCGCGCTCGACCTCAAAGCCCTGACTTTCCAAGACGCGCGAAAGGACGTCGCCATAAAATCCGCCGCGGCCGTTTGCCAAGGTCAAAGGCCCCGTCGGGTTGGCGGAGATAAATTCGACTTGAATTTTTTCTGATTTTTTGTCTCCGTCTCCGAAAAACTCTTTCTTTTCCAGAACTTCATTGATAGCCGCTTGACGCGCGCTGTCGGCCAAATGAATATTCAAAAATCCCGGGGGCACAACCGAAATCCCCTCTATCAACTCATGACGAATGTTTTTTGCCAGTTCCTCCGCTACCGCAAGCGGATTTTTTTCTTTTTTCTTCGCAAGCAGAATCGGCAAATTGGTGGCGTAATCGCCGTATTCGGGTTTTGGCGGCGCGTCCAAAGAAAAATCGGCTCCAGCGTCTAGGCCAGCAGCTTCCCGCAAAATTCGTTTTAGCTGTTCACGCAACATGTAACCAGTCTATGAAAATTGGGTGAAAAAGAAAAACGGTGCTCCCCCTCGAGGGGGAGCACCATGTCGTGCCCGCGGTCTATCACGGACGCCAGCCGGCCGGCCGGAAATGCCAGATGGCCCATGCGGCGCCAACCAGTAACACGGGAATGACCAGCGCCACGGTGACGAAACCCACGATGATCCAGAGAATCACCTGTGTGAAAGAGCCAATGGGCCCACCCGGCCCCCTCTCCATGTCGAGGTAATCGGACTCATAGTAGGCTGGCGATCCGCTTAGGGCCATCATCCTTTCCTGCTCACCTGCCGAGGCTTTGATCGCCATCGAGACACCTCCCTTTCGTTGCGACAACGTTGTAGGCGGGCAGCCGCATACGACACCGCAACCGTGTCCGGTTTGGCACACATTGCCCAGCGCTCGATTTGGTGAACCATCGAGTATCTGGCGCATCCTCGCGTCATCAGGCGCCCCGCCGGTTCTCTCCCAAGTCGCTGAGAGCGGCGATTTTGCCCGACGGCGAAGTGACGAAAAAAACTCGCGCGGGTGTGAACAAACCCACAGCAGATATACCAGGAGACCAAACAAGGCTGTCCCCGCGAAACCGAAGAACCAGGCTACGCTACCAAGTATCCCCCACTTCCAAAAGAACCGCATCGCCGCACCCCCTTTCGAGTACTTATTGGTAGATAGCGATACTAATGCCCTCACGCTATCACGGACTGTGGTAAAATCAATGTGCGAGTATTGGTTGCCCATATCTCATTATTCATCCCATTACCGCCAGGAGGCCACGGGTGTAAGCTCGTGGAGGAATGGGGTCTCGTCCCGAAGGGGCTTGATAGATACCACGGCTGTAAGGCCGCGGTAACGGGATTCATCAATTCATGTCTTCATACGCCGAAAACAGAAAGGCCCGATTCGACTATGAGATCCTCGAAACCTACGAGGCCGGGATTGAGTTGCTTGGTTTTGAGGTAAAAGCTATCCGCGGCGGCAGAATTATGCTCGCCGGCGCCTTCGCGATTCCGCACGGCACAGAACTCTGGCTCACCAACGCCTCTATCCCCGCCTACCAGCCCCAAAATACGCCGCGCGGCTACAATCCCGAACGCCCGCGGCGGCTACTCCTGCATAAGTCGGAAATCGCGACATTGATAGGCAAATCGCGCGAAAAAGGCTTGACCATCGTGCCCCTTCGCGTATATAGTAAAAGCCGCAGAATTAAATTTCTGCTTGGCGTTGCCCGCCGCAAAAAGCAGTTCGACAAGCGCGAAAAAATCAAGAAGCGCGACATGGAACGGGAAGCGGCAAGGACTTTAGGAAATTAGAAACTGGTCGCGAAATTCGTCGCTAGTTTCTAGTTCCTAGTCGCTAGGAACTAGAAATTTTGCCCGACGGTAAAATCCACATGGGAGCGCATTGATTCGACAGATCATTCAAAAAGAAAGATTCAGACCGAGATGCCGAGCAACTCTCGCTTGCCCTTCCGAATCCGCCAGCCGGCGGAGTAGGAGGATAAAGACAACCTCGGCAACCTATACGTGCAAACGTATTCAAATTTGACGGCGCTTTGGCGCCCGCTATGGCCTAATCGAGCTTAGCTCGACATAAGTCGTAGTTGCTTTCTCTCCGGAGTATCGGGGGGCATCAGTCTTCTTATGTCTCATCGGAAGCCGCTGGTGTTATATCTTGAGGCTTGGGTCCCCGGCGCCGGGAACGGGACCGACCAATACCGGAAACGTTCGGCGGGTTCTTACCGGATTCATCACCTGCCCGAACGAAACCGAATCCGGATATGTCTGTACCAATCTTTCTTTGCGATCTTCTGGACGCGGAGTCACTCTCCGCCGCTTCCACTTAGTGAATACGGTTTTAGGTTAGTAGTTAATAGTTTTAGTCATCTGTTCTAGGCCAGAGTTATCAAACAATAAAACGAAAAACTAAAACCAATAACCAAAAACTGTAACCAACAACTACTAACTAAAAACTGCTAAAAACCTATCCAAAAACGCTACCGCACCAATCAATATATTCGAGCCGTGGAGCTTCGCGTCATCACCGATGACGGGAAAAACTTGGGTGTCTTGAAATTGGATATGGCGCTGGCCGAAGCCCGGAGCCGAGGCATGGATCTGATTGAAATCGCCCCGACCGCCAATCCTCCAGTTGCTAAAATCATGGAGTTTGGCAAATTCAAGTATCAGGAGGAGCGCAGCGAGCGGGAGCACCGGCCCAAGAAATCCGGCGGCGAGGTCAAGGGCATCCGCATTGGATTTAAGACCGGCAAGCACGACCTTGAGGTCCGCGCCATGCAGGCCAAGAAATTTCTGGAGCGCGGCGACATGATTAATATCACCATGGTACTGCGGGGCCGCGAAAAGGCGCATCAAAACCTGGCGGTGCAGAAATTTTACGAGTTCTTGAAATTAATCCCGATCACTGTTACCCTCGACGGGGAGCCGAAACGGATGCCTAAGGGCATTTCCGGGATTATCAGGAAGGCCTAGCGGAGATAACATCAACGAATAACGAATCCCGTACGAATAAACGAAGTCGTATATTCGAATGGATTCGTTATTCGCTGATAACCACCATGTTAAAAACTCGAAAATCCATAACCAAACGCATAAAAATCACCTCCTCCGGGAAACTCCTGCGGCGAGTTTCGCGCACAAATCATTTCAACGCCAAAGAACGCAGGAGAACCCAGCTCCGCGCTAAGGGATTACGTGGAGTGGCGAACGTCCAGGCGCGTAAAATTTGGTCTTCACTTCCGCACCATTAAAATAGGAAGCTAGGACCTAGAAAGCTGGTGCCTAGCCAAACGTCATGTATGCAGATAATAACTTCAATTACTAGTTTTCTAACTTACTAGCTTCTAGGAACTAATTGTATGACTCGAGTCAAAGGCGGGGTGCACGCCCTGAAAAAACGAAGGAAAACTTTAAAGTATGCCAAGGGCTACCGCTGGGGCAGAAAAAACAAAGAGCGCCAAGCCCGCGAGGCCTTGCTTCACGCATGGACCTACGCCTTCCAGCACCGCAAGAAAAAGAAGGGTGAGTTCCGCACGCTTTGGAACGCCAAAATTAGCGGCGCATTATCAGGACACGGCATCTCCTACAGTAAATTCATCGGCGCGCTCGCCAAAAAAAATATCGGTTTAAACCGCAAAATGCTCGCCGAGATCGCCGAACAGTATCCGGAGACGTTCAAGAAAATATTGGAAGCCGCGAAATAGAAAAGAGACGAGCAATAACGAAATAACTTTTCATGAACCGATAGGTTCATGAAAAGTGAGCAACAAAAACTCTCCGAAAGGAGAGTTTTTGTTATGATCTTTTGAAAACAAGGGTGCAAAGAAAAATTAAAACCCCGGAAAGAATCACCGCCGGTCCCGCCAGAATCCCCGTGTAGTACGCCGCGGCGGTCCCCAAAATAACCGAGAGCGCCGCAAAAAGAATGCTTATAATTCCGAATTGATAAAAAGTCCTCGCCACGTTTTTTGCCGCGGCCGCCGGAATAATCGTCAGCGTTCCCATAAGGAGCGTCCCTACGAATTTAATGCCGAGAGCGACAACGAGCGCTAGCATGATGAGAAACAAAAGATAGCTGCTTTTCGTGTGAAGCTTTGCGACTCGGCCCAAATCAGGCGCCACAATCGTAAACATCAGCTGCCGAGAAATCAGAATTAAGCCAATAACGACGGCAAGCGAAAGAAGCGCGGTAAGCGCCGCGCCGACCACGGAGATATTCGTAAAATCTCCGAAGAGCGCTTCTAAAAGTTCCGGCTCCGGGGTAAGCAAAATCCCCGCCGCGAGGCTTGCGGTGAATAGCACGCCCACAATCGCGTCAATCGGCAAATTCGTCCGCTTCTCAATCGCCAAGATGAAAAAAACGGCGGCGAAAAGAAACGCAAAAGCCCCAAAAAACGGATTGATGCCGAGAAGGATCCCTAGCGCCACGCCGGGCAACGCCACATGCGACAGGGCGTCCGAAACCAGCGACATATTTTTTAGCACCATAAAGACGCCAAGCGCCCCCGCCGCCATGGCTGTGGCGAGTCCCGCCGCAAGACTCAAAGAGATGTTTGATGCCAGAAATTCCATTGCCGTAACCCCTAATTTATTTTATTTGGATTAGCCGCGCTCCCTTCCGTCTCGTGCAAGTGGTGATAATGAGTCGGCTCGCCGTAGAGTTTTTGAAGCTGTTCCGGCGTAAGAACCGCCTGCGGCTCGCCGGAACAAATAAGCGACTTGTTCAGACAAAGCACCTGTGTCGCATAACGAAATACCACGTTCAATTCGTGCGAGACGAGAATAATGGTAATGCCAAACCGGTCCTGCAATGAATGAAGCAGATTATAAATCGTCTGCTCGCCCGAAACGTCAATCCCCGCCGTTGGTTCGTCGAATAATATAATGTTCGGACGCTGGTAAAGAGCCCAGGCGATCAGCACTCGTTGAAGTTCACCGCCGGAGAGATGCCCCAGTCGCTCGCCTAAGGTTTTCGGCGGCATGTCCACCAGCGCCAACGATTCAATTATTTTACCGTCGGCTTTTCCCCCGGAAAATAAGAAGCTCCGCTCATGCAAAAGAAAAAATTCGCGCACGGTGAAAGGAACGGATTTGCCGATATTGTAGCGCTGGGGCACATAACCGATCTTGGCTTCGGGGCTCCAATGCACTCCGCCGCGGTACGGCAAAAGACCCAAAAGGGATTTAAGAAGCACTGTTTTCCCCGCCCCATTCGGCCCGATCAAAGCAACCACATCCCCCGGCATAACCGTGAATGAAATGTCTTTCAAAATCTCCTCGCGGTCGATCGTCACCGAAAGATTCTCGACTTTAAGTATCGACTCCTGATTCATATCAATACGAATCTATCACATTAACGGCTGAAAGCTAAATAGGAAAAAGCTGAAACGGCAAGCTGCTCAAAAGATTTTGGCGATTTCTTCATTGATCATGATCTATGCTCGGCGCGGCTCAACTAAAATCCTATCCGGCTCTGCCGCGGTACGCGGACGAACGAAGGGACGCAGGAAAAGCAGTATCACTACGCCGACCAGCATCAGCGTCCCGTTCATGAGATACACCGCGCGAATACCTAAAAGACTGATTAGTATCCCCGATAAAGCTCCGCCGAGCGCCGACCCCGCGCCGAGCGAGAAACTGGATTGAAGCGACCATTCAAACCCCTCGGAATTCTTATCAATGTGGCGAGTGAATATGGCAAAAAACGGCGGTACATAGAAAGCGTCTCCGATACCAATGAGGATTTGAATTGCGAATACCTGCCAAATTTCAGTGGCGAAATAGAACATAAATATCGATATGGTTGTAATAAACGCCCCGAAAATCATCGAGTGATAATCGTCCAGTTCACCCGGGCGATGATCAATCCAGCGCGCAATCGGCAGCTGCAAAACCGATTTAACGACCCAGTAGGCGGCAGATGCGAAACCTACCGCCGCGGCCGCGGCTCCGATATCATCAAGAATATAAACTGCAAAAAACGGAATATTTAAGTTGGCCGCGACCGTAAAAATAAATTGGGCGAAAATTATAATTAAAATTACCTGATTAAGTTTGAGGAAAGGCCAATTAAACCGCATAAGCTAAAAAAGTGTTTGCACATTAGGCGTATCTTGCTGCTTTTCTGGCGACGGATTCAGATTCGACTCCCCTGAAACTCCGTGTGCCACAACATTGGTTTTAATCAGCTCCGGCAACTTTTGGAAACTCTCGCGGAGAGTCTGCATCACCGCTCCCGCGCGGAGCGCAGCAGCCGGATGGAACATCGGAATTACCTTTCTCCCATCCACCCAGAAAATTTTTCCCTGATCGCGCGAAATTTTCGCCTCCGGCAGAAAATAATTCATGCTGTAGCGGCCCAGGGGAACTATCGCCTTGGCGTTTATTATTTCAATTTGTCTCGTGAGATACGGTTTATAGGCCTCAATTTCTTCCGGCAACGGATCACGATTTTCCGGCGGCCGGCGCTTGACGATATTGGTTATGTAAACATCCTCGCGCTTCCAGCCAATTTCACCGATGAGCTTATCAAGCAATTTCCCCGCTAAACCAACAAAGGGACGTTTGAGCCGATCTTCATGAAATCCAGGCGCCTCGCCGATAAAAAGCACATCCGCATCGGGATTGCCTTCGCCAAAAACAAGATACGAGACGTTCCGTAACGGCAAGGATTCGTCCGCTTCCACTTCTTTCTCCAGCGCCGCTAGCGCTTCTGTCTTTGTCATGCGCCCAGTATATAAAATGCGCCGCTCGCAACAAAATTGAATGCTTCGTAAATAATGCCAGCGCCGAACATAAGGAGCAGCGCCCACCAGACAGCCGACGGAAGCGAATGAAGTAACTTGTGGCGCGGGAGCTTGCGCCACAGCCGGATAAGCGCGATATTATCAAACCCGATAGCCACCGCCCCGATAAAACTGATTACCGCGATGAAATCGGAAACTCCCAAGCCGATAAGAAAAAACGGAATTACCGCAACCAGAGCCCAAGAAAACCGCTTGGGCACGCCCAAATCAAACTGCAAGAGGCCCTTATAAGTGAGTCCGATCCCGATAAACGAAGTAATGGTTGCGAGAAATCCCACCGCGCTACCGAGAAGCAGAATTCGCTCGCCCAAAAGCGGCGCCATGCCGCTGATCGCCTCTCTCGAAACGCCATTGATGCTTGTCGAAAGCACCGCAAAGACGAATCCAAGATATAAAAGGGCTGGGATTACCGTCCCGATAATAATGAGCGATCGGAAAGCCCCATTCTTTCCGCCAAATGCCTCAAAAACCCTCGGGATCACGGGCGTTCCCGTAAGCGCAAAAAGGATCGCGCCATACGAAAGCGGGAGCTTTGCAATATCACTGATGCGAAATATGCCGGCGCCAGCATGAGGCAAAGAAACTCCGATAATAATTAAGAGCGCTGCGACCAGCAGTATTGTGAGCCATCCCTCGACGTCGGTTGAAAAAGAGGAGTCAAGAAAAAATACCGCCGCCCCAATTAAAAAAAACACGACCATGCCCGCCTGATAAGTAAAAGCGGGAAAAATCGGGGATAAAAGCACGGCGAGAAAAGTGCTGCCCAAAAGAACGTAGGCGACCAGCGTCCCCGTAAGCGCGAGGGTATGAGAAATCGTGGTGTGGACCCGCCAGCCCTTTCCAAGATAAATCGCGGCATATCCGGGCAAGCGATGGCGCGTTGGGGTTGCCGCCACCACGTCGCCGTACATTAAATGGACAAGCGTCATGGCGCCGGCTAAAACCAAGATCATCATCCCGCCCCAGACGAATCCCGTTTTTGAAATTAAAAACGGCAGAGCGAAAACTCCGACTCCCACAATCGTGCCTACGAGAAGAAAAAGCCCCTGCCAGTAGCGCGAAAGCATACGGTCAAATCTCCATCACTTTTTCTTTGCGAACCAACTCAATTATCTTTTCAACCAGAGTTTTGGGGTCGTAGTCGTAAACAATCTTGCCGGATCCGCGATGAGCGTTCTCAACGATATCGCGGATCTCATCCGCAATGCCCCCGCTCCCCTCAAGCACCCCGATCGGCTTATTGTCCTCAAACGCATCCGTAAATTCGTTCAGTGTCCCGATGCGGCCACAGGTGAGAATTACCGCGTCGGCCGAGCGCGTAAGAAGCAAGTTCCGGCCGGAGTAACCAAACCCCGTATAAATAATCAGGTCGTGATAGTCGAGCGGTAATTTATAATGCTCGACGTGTTCGCGCTCGGTCGCTGCTGGCGAAATCCCGATTACAAACCCCCCCGCTTCTTTAGCGCCGATCGCCGCCCAATAGGGCGCGCCTGTGGTAGCGCCCGTAACCAGCACGGCTTTGTGCTCGGCCACCTGCCGGCCGAGTTCTTTGGTCAGTTCGAGCGCATTCTCGCCGCAGTGGCCGGTTTCAGCCGCGCCCGAGACGCAGATTTTGAATTTTAGATGCGTATGCTCCGATGGCTTCATGGAGACTAGATTATAGATAATAGGTTATAGGGAATTGGATAACGCATAAATTATAACATGAGAATAGTTATCGTCCGCCACCCGCAACCTGCCACCTATCACCTAATCCAGCTCAAACCTATCCCCAATCTTCGGCGCATCTGCTGGGATGCCTAGCCGATCGCGAACCGCTTGCACCAATGCATCGGCTGATTCTGGCTCGGCGTGCACCGCAAAAACGTGCTTCAGCGAGTACTTTAATTCTTTAATGAAATCGAACAGCCGATTCTTGTCGGCATGTGCCGAAAATCCCTGCGCCACAATTACTTTGGCGCGCACCGGAACCGGCTGGCTGAAAATTTCCACCGACTCGGCGCCTTCCAAAATTCTCCGCCCGATCGAGCCGGCCGCCTGATACCCGACGATTAAAAGCGATGACTGCGGGTCCGGCAGATAGCGGCGCAAGTGATGCAGAATGCGCCCACCGGTCATCATGCCCGACCCCGCGATAATCACTTTCGGCGGCGGGACATTGTTGATAGCTCTTGATTCATCGGCTGTCGGCGTGTTCCGGAGATTCTTAAATTGGAAAAGGTGCGGATGCTTCATATAGAGCGCCTTCACTTCATCGTTGAAATAGTCGTGATATTTTTCGAAAATTTCCGTCACCTTGATGGCCAGTGGCGAGTCCACAAAAAACGGCATGTCGGGAACGCGACGCTCCGCAAGCATTTTGTTGCAAAGAAAAAGAATGTCCTGCGTGCGCTCGGTGGCGAAGGCCGGAATCATAAGCGTGCCGCGGTGCGCCGCGGCATCCTCAATCGCGCGCTCTAAAATCAACTCCCCATTTTCCGCCACGGGATGTTCGGCGTTGCCGTAGGTGGATTCGATAACCAGATAATCCACCTGATCAACCTGATCGGATTGCGGCATCAAGAGCGATGCGTTCGTCCCAAGGTCTCCAGAAAATACGATGCGTTTCCCCGCCGCCCGAATATCAAGCATGGCCGAACCCAGAATATGCCCCGCCAGAAGAAACGAGGCGCGCATGTCGCCGATTTTTATCTCCTCGTGATACTTCACGCCCCACCACTGGCCAATGGATTTTTCGAGATCTACTGCGGCGTAGGGCGGCTCCTCGCCGCATGATTCGGCGTCTTTTTTGAGCAGGGATAGCCCGTCCCCAAGCATCAGTGCCGACAGTTCTTTTGTTGGCGTAGTGGAATAGATCGGGCCGCGATATCCGGCTTTCACCAGTTTCGGCAACCGGCCGATATGATCAATGTGCGCGTGCGTCACAAACACCGCGTCAATCTCTGCTGGGTTAAACGGAAACGGTTTTAAGTTGTCCGACTCGCAAAACCGCTTGCCTTGAATCAGCCCGCAATCAATCAAAATCTTCGTAGAAGATTTTGACCCCGAGCCGGCTTGCAGTGAGCTCGTCGAATCTGTCGAGGGATTGCTGTTTTTCGCCTCCACCAAAAAACAGGAGCCCGTCACCTGCCCCACCCCGCCATAAAATGAAATTGATAACTTTCCGGCCATGCCGCTATTCTACCCTAGACCCGCCCCAAGCAAAAACTATATGCTGTGGAATTTAAAACCTATATGTTATGCGCCCTCCATGGAACAATTCTATGGAATTGTTCCATGGAGGAAAATGCGTGGATTGATCCTGGACCGGAGTAGATGCAAAAGAAGCGACGGGGATTATTTGTTGCCCGAGCGGGGTCATAGGACAATTCTACTTGTCCATCCGAATCCGCCAACTGGCGGAGAAGGAGGGCGGGATTGTTCCATAAAAAGTATCTTGCAAATCAGTCACTTGTTAACAGGCGAGACACAGGACAATTCTATGGAATTGTCCTGTGAGGAAAATTGAGTAAGGCAAGAAGTCTAGCCCTCTCCCCCTATTTTTCGTAAACCTTAAAATATGAAATATATTCTGCGCCCCCAAGAGGAATAGTTTGACTTCGCTCGCCGCAGGGCGAATACGAATCTCTAGCCGTAAAGCTCAATAAACTTTTCTTTCGTAATTTCAGCCCAACCGACTTTTTCAGCTTCATCAAGTTTTGTAATGTTAAAACCCATTCGCTCTAATAGCTTGTGATGTTCATAAACTATCCACGATTGGCCTGTAATGACTCTAATATTCTGCAATCGTGAGTCTGATTTTAAAAGGTTAGCTAAAACGCGCAGGCCTTCAAGAAACAATCTTTTCACTTCGGCTGCAGATTCAGAAAATACGGGAGCAATATGCAAATGTGCTTCATCATTATAAACACCGAACATAAGAATGCGATTGGCTGTTTCCCAACCGCTTTGCTTAGCAAGATTCTCTCTAAATCTTTCCCCCAGTTCGGTTGGACTAAAATTTTTGCTTAAAAAGTCGCCTAAACTGATAGAAAGAGCCTCACGGAGCTCAAAATCGTTTTGGAAATTGGAGTTTTCTAGGTTATGTATAAGTTGCTCTATTTCTTCTGCTTTTTCTGGTAAAGTTTCCGTAGCGTTTTGCTGGATCATATCCAAAAGTATTCGCTTTTTTTCAGAAAATTCGATGTCTTCAGAAATACTTGATAACTGGCGACTTATCGCTCCGTAAAGAATCCTTCGCAAAGGACCAAAACGATCTGAACTGTCTCCATTCTCTGGTATTTTTTGCGGAAAACCTTCTCTAGAATTGTCATTCATAATTTAATTAAATCCTTTTCTCTTTCACGTCGGGCACTGGATGATGTTAGAATCACTATTGTGGGCTTAATGGGTTATGCGTCCTTCGCTGTCGTCCGTGCCTGGTAGTCTTATCTATTTATCCAGCTCTTTCGTTAACCCTATATCATAATCTCTATACCCCATCTTGTGATAAAAATCAGTAGCTTTTACGTTTTTTGCCAAAACATACACCTTGGCTAGGTTAATTCCCTCTTTTTTTGCGACTTCCTCTGTTTTCTTCATGAGGGCCTCTCCGATACCTTGATTACGGTGTCGAGGCAAAATGACCAAATCGGATATGTATATACAGGTGTGCGTGGTAACAGCGAGCATGGCTTCTGAATCAACCTCTACCCAAAAAGACACAAAGCCTACAACGGTTTCGCCTTCTTCAGAAACAAATATCCATTGTTTGTCCTTCTCGCGTTCTTGGAGCAGGTAATCTAAGTACTTCTCAGCCATCTTCTTCCCTTCTAATCGGTCTGACTCAAGCGTTCGCTCAAAATCCTGCAATTCGATAATGCATTTCAATACTTGCTCTCTATCCTTGTTTTCGTATTCTCGGATAATCATAGCGTCCTCGAGAGGATTTGAACCTCTGGCCTCTTCCTTCGGAGGGAAGCGCTCTATCCAAACTGAGCTACGAGGACTCTCCTTTGCTCCGAATCATATCGGAGCTTCGGAAGAGCAAGCTTGCCTCGATTGAGACTCTCTCGCCCTTCCGAAGCTCAAATCGCAATTTGAGCGTAGGAGGGAGCTACGAGGACGAACGAGGCAAAAATGAAAATTTCGATTTTCATTTTTGCCGAGTGACGTCCTCGATGAAATTGCGGAGCAATTTCATACAGTGGACATCGTTATTCTCTTAAATCCTAGGCACTAATATCTAAACTCTAAACAAATCTCAATGACCAAAATCCAAATAGTAAAACGTTTTGAATTTAGGTATTTGAGTTTCGATATTGTTTCGAATTTAGAGTTTGGGATTTAGAATTTTTCGGTTATGTGTGCCTATCCGCCACCGCCGAAGCGCCAAAAGAGCCGGGCTTCACCACTGCGGTGAAATTGAATCCGCGGACCATGCCCACCATTTCATCCACCAGACTCCGGGTAAGCCCGCCCGGCCCGACATCAATATGAATCAGATCCTGCCAGAAAATATCATCGCCTAACGTATCGCGCAAGCGGCCGCGGAGTTCCTGGGCAAGCGTGATGGAACTCATGGCTTCGGCATAAATCCGGTCACGCATGTGATGGAAAAGTTTTGGGGTACCCCGCACGTAGAAATACCGCCCGCCGTTTCCCACGCGCCGGACCGTTAAGGCCGTCACAATTGAAACCGGCCTCTCGTCAAAACCGGCGGAATCCGACCCGATGATAATTTCGTAGCGGTGGGTCGGTTTTTCTTGAATGTAATCTGCAATCTCGACCATCACATCCGCCAAAGATAATTTTTGCGGAGCGGTTGCCGAATGAAAAAGTTTATCGTCGTAAGACATCTTTTAGAACCTAGGGCCCGGAAAACTAGAACCTAGAATTAGGTGAATAACGAGTGTTGAATCTCGGCCGTGATTGGGGGCAGGCGAGACCAGGAAACCGGGACCTTGCGGAGGTTGCTCTCGTAACGGGACTCGAGCAAGAGGTGCCCATTTTTTATGCCGAATTCCAATAGATCGCGCGTGATTTTCACGTCATCCAGGCAATACTGCTTCAAGAGATCAAACTGCCCCGCGCGAAACCACTCGATGGCCTGCAGGCCGTGTCCGGATTTTGACACTCCGAGGGTCGCTTTGGCAAGATCATCTAATTTTGGCCGAAACCCAAGTCCTTGGGCGGGCTCGGTCATTAAATCAAGCGTGGGCAAATCTTTAAGAACGAGAGTTTTCATATGGGGCTGTAAAACTGGATAGTCAAAATGCCGGATATTGTACCCGATCACGCGCCGCGCGCCCTTTAGGAGCTCCTCGAAGTCCGCTAACTCGTCCGTGTTAAACGTATAGAATTGATTGGTTTTATACGAATATGCGCCAAGAACCGAGACCCCGAGACCGCTGAAATCATTGCGGTTGGCTAAATCAGAAAAAGCGAGCTTGGTTTCGAGATCAAAAACTATTTCGTCATTCGGCATACCGGGTAGTAGAAACTCGACAAGTATTTGTTTAAAATGATGCTTTGCAGTATATCCATACTACTCTTACTTTCATTCAACAATCTTAACCATTCCTAGCAACTTTTCCAGTCGAGTTTTCACTACCCGGCATACCGGGTAGTAGAAACTCGACGAATGCTTTGCGAAGCAAAACATTTAATGCCACGGGCAGTCGAGTTTTCACTACCCGGCATATGAAATATACGAAAGAAACCTTATCACACTAACGCGTTTTTACAATCACGGGGTCGCCCGGCTGAATCTTGTGTCTTTCCACAAACCCCGCAGGAACCTCAAGCACCTTATCCACCGGAACCGGCGAGGGATAAAACGGAAGCGCCGCATCGGGAGTGCCCTCGGCGGGCGGTTGCAGATTTTCTGAAGTTCCCACAACCGTCCCTGAACGGATCCAAATAATATCAATCGGAATCAGCATCCCTTTCATCCAAAAAGTTTCCCGCGACGGCCGTTCAAAAATAAAAAGCATGCCTTCCAATTCGCCGAGAAACTGGCGGCCTGAAAGCCCGCGGGCGCGCATAGACGGAGATGAAACGACTTCGGCCGCCACGGTCGTGTCTTTTATCATCACCAGAGTCCGCCGGAAAAATTTAGCGCTTTCCTTTGCCGCCAGGTATACAAAAACGCCAAACACCGCAGCCGATAAAAGCAGAACGGTCAGTACGAAAAACTTAAAATGCCGATACTCGATGTCCATATATCAAAAAGGGGTCTTGCCGCAACAAAGAAACATACGGCGCTGATAATAGACGACAAAAGAAGGCTACTTGCTCGCGAGCCACCCCGTCAGAATTTTTAGATATTCCGGCTTGCGTTCAAGAATTGTCGTGCCATGGCCCGCGTCGTCAAAAAGCTCCAGCTGTTTTTCTCCTTTGACTTTCTCAAAAAGCTCTTTAGCGCTCGCCGCCGAGTATTCGTCCTCCTGCGAAGCCAGAAAGAAAAAACGGGTTCTGCCGTCAAACTGCTCCGCGACTGCTTCGGTATTGACGCCGCGATAATCCAGGCCGGGGGAAAATAAAATCACGGAATGGATTTCGGGATGCGACGCGGCGTAAAAAAACGCAAGATTGGCCCCAATTGAGGCGCCGGCAATATCAATCTCTTTCATCCCCTTTTCTTTGAGAAAATTGACGGCCGCCTCGACATCCGCAACGCTCGCTTGGTGCTCCGCATCGGAAAATGACTCATAATCCAGCATCGCCGTTTTTGAGATCGTAGATTCACCGTGCCCTCGCAAATCAATGGAAAACACCGAGAATCCGTCCGCCACCAGTTGATTGGCAAATGAAACCCATGAGGCCCGGGTTGCCGGCATCATGTGTAAAAGTAAGACCGCCCTATCGCCGCCGCCTTCGTAATAATCCCCGACGATCTGGACACCGTCGGAAGTTTGGAGTATAACGCGTTCGTTCATGATGGTTTGATTATACCACGAGACGCCCGGTATATTTTTCAGTAGATATTTCTGGCATGAAATCGGGCGCGGAATTCTTTGAAAGCTCCCGCCCGAATGGTTTCGCGGGCTTGGCGCACAAGATCGTTGATAAAAGTCAGATTATGGATTGTTGCAAGCCGCTTGGCCAAAAGTTCGCCGCCGCGAAACAGGTGATGGAGATAGCTCCGGGTGAATTGTCCACAAAGCATGCATGAACATTCTTGATCAAGCGTAGAAAAATCTTCGCGAAACTGGGCGTTTTCAATATGGACGCGGCCCTTGGAAGTATAAAGCGTCCCGTTGCGGGCCTCGCGCGTCGGCACCACGCAATCAAAAAGATCTACGCCCTCGGCGATCACATCCAGAATTTCTTTGGGCGAGCCCATGCCGAGGAGGTGGCGCGGTTTTTCTTCCGGCAATGCATCCGTCATTTGCCGCACCATTGTGCCTAAGTTCTTCTCCGAGAGATCTATTCGCCCGCCAAGACCATATCCTTCAAACGGCATGGAAGCGATATCCTTCAGACTCTGGCCGCGCAAGTCTTCGTAATGCCCTCCTTGTATGATGCCAAACATTGCTTGGTCTCTGCGTGTGCGTGCATCAAGCGATCGCCGAGCCCAGCGCGTCGTACGCTCCAAGGATTCTTTGTTGTAATCGTGCGACCAAAGAGGCGAGGTGCATTCATCGAAAGCAAAGCAGATATCGGCGCCGATACTCTCCTGAATTTCAACGGAAAGCTCCGGAGTTAGTTTCAACTCGTCGCCGTTCCGGTGAGATCTAAATTTTACTCCCTCTTCCGTAATTTTGATTCGGGAATTTCCTACTCCGCGCGGGTCGCCATTTTGTATATCGTCATCACGAAATCCCAAAGAAAACACCTGATACCCGCCGGAGTCGGTCATGGTCGGTCCGTTCCAATTCATAAATTTGGCGAGCCCGCCGGCTTTGGCGATAACTTCATGCCGCCCCTCAAGATATAAGTGGTAGGTGTTCGCAAGCACGATCTGCGATCCGACCGCGCGAATTTCATCCGGCGTTAAAGTCCGCACCGACGCTAAAGTCCCAACCGTCACGAATGACGGAGTCTCAATAACGCCGTGGGGAGTTTGTATCACACCCATGCGAGCTTTTGAGTCTTTATCAGTTTTCTCTATTTTAAATCGAATGGCTGGCATGAATCATAGAATCGCATTATGAAACCGATTCTGCAACTTAACTCTTCTTGCAAAAACCTATGGGGGGTATGATTTGGGCAATATGACAAAAGAGGAACTAACTCAATTGGGCGAAAAAGTTCGCAGGGGGGAAGCTACCAAGGTCGAATCCTTAGAGTTTTTCCAGGAGGTAAACAAGCTGATACATGAGTTTAAAGATGACTTATCCCAGCTTACAATAGATCGTTAATTATGGAACACGAACCAACGCTAGACCAAAAATCCTTAAACGAACGAGTCGAATCCTTCGAGTTTTTACCGGTAGAAGGCGAGAGAGATATTTTTGCGGAAAATCTCACGGAAATAGTAGAAGAGATGAAGTCGGTAAAACCGGAAGCGGTAGACATAAATCTCCTCAAGGCATTTATGGATAAAGCTGAATATGTTCTCTATGCAGTAGCTGGCACAAGTGTTGTGGGGGCAGCCTTACTCAACGCTGAATCTAAACAAAGTACGCCCACAAATAAATGGCAAGTTCTCATGAGTGCATTTAGCCTACTTGTTACGGGAGCCGCAGTGTTTGGAGCAGAAAGTATACGCCGAATGAGAGAACATAAGAAGTCACCGTAACCAAATCACAAAAATCCCGCCGTAAGGCGGGATTTTTGATTTACTCGATTTCGTAAGTCAGCGAGACGTTGGAGCGGATCTCGTTCTGCCCAACTTGAACTTCGGGAGATGCGTAGTCGCCGCCACCTTTGCCCATGGCTGTGCCGTAGAAAATCGGCGGCGGATTAGCTCCGCTTTCCGAGTAGCTCGCGACGCGCACCAGTTTTACTCCAAGCTGTTTCGCGAGTTTATCTGCTTTGGCCTTGGCGTCCGCAATCGCGTCGTCACGCGCTTCGTCCTGCGGCTTTTTGGGATCATCCACCGTAAACTGCAGATTCGAAACTTCGTTCGCGCCCTCGCCCACGACTCCATTCAAAATAACTCCGACTTTCGAAAGATCGCGGATTTTCAATTGAACATCCTGCCGGATGGTGTAGCCCAGGAATTCCTGGCCGGTCTGCGAGTAGTTGTAGCGCGGGAAAATCGAATAATTCGTGGTTTTAATATCTTCGTCCTTCACGCCCTGCGACTTGGCAAAACCAATCACGGCGTTGGCAATGCTTGAGTTTCTATCCTGCACGGTCGCCAAATTATTCGTTCCGGCTTCAGTTGAAATTGTAAACTGCACTGTCGCCAAATCCGCGCGAACAAACCGTTTGCCTTCACCGGAAACCGTAATCGAGCGCGTTGTCGCCAGATTCGACCCGATAAACTTGTAGGCTTTCAGCTGCCCCGCCGCCCAAATCAGAATAGCAATGGAAAAAGCCGCGAGGGCCACGGTTTTCAATTTTGAGCCGTGCCACTTCATTGCCATGCGGACGTTTTCTTGGTTCATATTTGTATCCATAAATCTTAGTAAGCCCCCACACTAATCTCGCCGCGATACTTTCAATATTGAAAGAATATAAGGCGAAGCCGCCTAGTGGCTCACACATATTCAAGTCGTGATAGTCACGAAAAGATTAGTGTGGGGGTAAATAGAGATTATTAACTTACGTTAGACCAGTATAACGGCACTTTTGGCTAGATGCAACTATAAAAAATTAGTAGCTCGGTTGCGGCTCTAGGCCGCAACCGAGCTACTATACTGCCAGCGAGAGGCGTTTACACCCCCCGGGAGATCCGGATCACCTCCTTCTGATCCTTATGAAAGCCGTGCGTCTTCATAGGTCACCCCTCCTAATGACGTGGGATACGCTTCCACCACTTCGAGCGGCAGTACTTGAGTCTCATCTTTACTCGGCAACCGCTGTACCTCCTCTTCACTAAGGATTTGCTCATGGACGAGCGCTAACCTCCTAGAAAGAGTGCACCGCGCCGAATCTGGTGTCCCCGCATTTCCTCCCTCTTCAATGGAATGTACTGCTGCAGTTAATGCTAAGAAGTTTTTTTGATTTCGGCACGCCGACTTTTCAACACTGGCGCTTTTGTTGAAGCGGCGGTTTTGGACGGATTATAATACCGCCTCCCTCGCAATTTTTCTGGCAAGTGCTCTTGCAGAACTTTCGCATCTTTAAAGTCGTGAGCATATTTATAGCCCTTGTGATACCCAAGCTCCTTCATTAAATTGGTAACAGCATTGCGAAGATGCAGAGGCACGGGTAGAGCCCCGAACTCTTTGGCATCGGCGAGAGCCGCCAGCAATCCTTTATATGAAGCGTTAGATTTCGGTGCCGAAGCAAGATAAGTCGCACCATGCGCTAAATTGATCCCGGCCTCGGGCATACCGACGTGCTCTACGGCCTCGGCTACGGCTATCGCAACAACTAAAGCCGTCGGCAAGGCGTTACCGATATCTTCCGAAGCGAAAATAATCATGCGCCTGGCGATAAATCTTGGATTCTCGCCGCCTTCGATCATACGGGCGAGCCAGTACAAAACACCGTCCGGATCCGAGTCGCGCATGGACTTAATAAATGCAGAAATAACATTATAGTGCTCCTCACCTTTTTTGTCGTAGCGGATGGCTTTTTTCTGGAGCGCTTCTTCCACCATCTTTTTCGTAATCTTTATATCCTTTGCAGCACCTTTGCCCGTAGTCTTATTCTCTAATTCGCGCGAATTAGAGAATAAGACACTTGGAGTGGAGAGGACGATAAATTCTAGCGCATTCAGCGCGACGCGGGCATCCCCGTCAGCAAACCCAATAATGGCGCACATCGCCTCGCCGTCCAGCCGCGCCCCGCGTCTTCCCAATCCGAATGTCTCATCAGCCAGAGCGCGCTCGATAATTTTTTCGAGCGCCTCGTCGGTCAGAGATTTTAAAACAAGCACAAGCGAGCGCGACAAAAGCGGCGAATTGATTTCAAACGAAGGATTTTCAGTGGTAGCGCCGATTAAAATAATCGTGCCGTTTTCGACTGATGGCAGAAAAGCGTCTTGCTGGGCTTTGTTGAAACGGTGGATCTCGTCAACAAATAAAATAGTTTTTCGTTTTTCAAACTTGAGACGTTTGGCGGCCTCTTCGATAATTTTTCGCAGTTCCGGCACGCCCGAAGTTGCGGCAGAAAACGGCTTAAAGAACGCTTTAGTTTTTTCGGCGATGATGCGGGCAAGCGTAGTCTTTCCCGACCCGGGCGGGCCCCATAAAATTACGGAACGAAGTTCATCGCTCTCGATTGCCGAACGCAACGGCTTGCCCTTACCCACAATTTCTTCCTGCCCGAAAAAATCGGCAAAATCGCGCGGGCGCATCCGCTCGGCCAGCGGTTCTAGCCCCTTGGTGTTTTCATCGAATAAATCCATGGTGCGCCTTTAGTTATACCTCCCCCGCGGAACTGAAACAACAACCAAAAACGCGCCGCGACTTTTTCTGCGGCGCGTTTTTATCCTCATGAAACTTAAGCACTAACTGGCTTAGGTTTTGCTTGTGATTTCTTCGTATTATTTTTTCGCGCCTTTTTCGCGGGCACTGGCGTAACTTCCGCGGCTTGCGGCAATGCGGTTTTGGGGAGTTTTGCGACTAACGTCGCTTTATGGAACCTTTTGATGAGCGTTCTGATCTTTTCATTTGCTTCGGGGGTATTGTTAAATTGGCGGCGAATTAGCGCTTTTTCATTGCGAATATGCCGGCGGAGTCCTTTAGAGAGTCGTTTCTGTGCTTCCATAACTTAGAGAGCCTAACAGGAAATTCATAATTGAGCAACCAGGGAAACGCGTTTGGCGATCGCCTTAAGCAGCGCTTCGCGAATTCCTTTTGTCGAATAGCCGTATGTTTTGTATCCGCCAATCGCCGCCGCCCCCTCCTCCGGCTTTTCCGGATCAATGTAAGTGTCGTGAAAATCGGAGCCGGCGCTTTTAAGTATCTTGTATTTCTCCGCCAGCATTTGCAGAAACTCCGTGTCATCCTCCGTGAAATTCCCGACCACCTCAATCCCGTCCAGTCCGAACCGCAAAAACTCGAGAAGCGTCTCCTCGATAAGTTTATAATCTTTCATGGGGATTGTCGGATGCGACCAAAGCGCAACGCCTCCCGCCTCGTGGATCGCGTGCATCGCCCGCTCGGCCTCAAGCGGCACGCTATGAATGTAAGCCTTGGCGTTATTCGCAATATAAACCTCAAAAAAATCTTTCCGGGTCTTGATTCCTTCCGCGGCAAGTTTTTCGGCGTTCGCGGGGTTCTCCATCACCGCCTCGGCAATGTGCGGCCGCGCCACCACTCCCGCCGCCCGCCGCCTAACCTCCTCGTAATCAACGGCAAAACCAAATCTTTGCAGTTTCTCCACCATGGCTTTAGCTCGATGTTCACGCTCGCGCTGAAGTTCGAAAAGAAGTTCGCCAAGCGCCGGGTGCTTATGATTGACCCCCAGCCCCAGAATATGAATCCCGTGCTCATTATGATCGCATGACATCTCGATCCCAGGGATTACCTCCACGCCAAACTCCATGCCGGCCGCCTTCGCCTCGTCCACGCCGCCGATAGTATCGTGATCGGTTATAGCGATTGAAACCACACTGTTTTCTTTCGCCATCCTAACGCAATCGCGCGGCGAAAATTTGCCGTCTGACGCCGTCGTCTGAATTTGGTAGTCGATCATCGTAAATGGAAAAGCCTTAAGAAAAAAATTAAAGAACCGCCGCGCGCAATTCCACCTCCAGTCGTTCAGGCGTCTTTTGAATTCCGTCGCCGAAGCCGTGAATATGGTCAATTTCTTCTTCGAAGCGCTCGACGGCTTTCCCGATGAGCTCGCATTCGATCTCATGCGGCCCCAGCTCGATTATGTCCATCGCCGAAAACACCGCGCCGTGCATCTCGCACTCAAACGCCGCGTGCTGTAAAAAACGAATGAGCGTATCCAACCAATTTTCGCCGCGGCGGCG
>Ga0209514_10003560_pt1 | contig 22056 bp, 22 predicted proteins | sample Subgrocontami58m_FD_187452 | JGI IMG/M metagenome (GOLD analysis project Ga0209514, IMG submission 187452) | Subsurface groundwater microbial communities from S. Glens Falls, New York, USA - GMW37 contaminated, 5.8 m (SPAdes) (version 3) | ecosystem: Environmental > Aquatic > Deep subsurface >...
GAGGACGCGCGAGGCCGCGGTGCAGTCCTGCCCCGAGTTCCAGTAGCCGCCGATCTTGATCGCCTCGGCCACCTGGGCCGGGTCGGCGTCGTCGAAGACGAGCACGGGCGCCTTGCCGCCGAGCTCGAGATGGACGCGCTTGAGGTTGTCGGCGGCCGCGCGGGCGATGATCTTGCCCGTCGAGACGTCGCCGGTGAGCGAGATCAGGCGGACGTCGGGGTGCTTCACGAGCGCCTCGCCGGCCGGCACGCCGTCACCGGTGACGACGTTGAGGACGCCGGGCGGCAGGATCTCCTGGGCGAGCTGCATGAAGCGCAGCGTCGTCAGCGGCGTCTGCTCCGACGGCTTGATGACCTGGACGTTGCCGGCCGCAAGCGCCGGCGCGATCTTCCAGATCGCCATCATCAGCGGGTAGTTCCACGGCGTGATGCCGCCGACGATGCCAAGCGGCTCGCGCCGGATCATGGAGGTGTAGCCGCGCATGTACTCGCCCGTCGAGCGCCCCTCGAGCACGCGGGCCGCACCGGCGAAGAAGCGCAGGTTGTCCGAGCCGACCGGGATCTCGTCCTTCGCGTACGAGAGCGGCTTGCCGACGTTCTGCGACTCGAGCGCCGCCAGCTCGTCCCCGTGCTCGTCGAGCACGTCGGCGAGCCTGAGCAGGATCTCCGCCCGCTCGCCCGGCGTCGTCTCGAGCCAGTCGGGCAGCGCCTTCTTCGCCGCGGCGACGGCGCGATCGACGTCCTTCGCCGAGCTTGCGGGAACCTCGGCGATGACCTCGCCGGTGGCCGGGTTGAGCACGTCCATCGTCTTCCCGTCGGCCGCGCCGACCCACTCGCCGCCGACGAAGTTCTCGTACTTCGCAACCGCCACGCTCACCTCCCACCTCCGAGTCCGGGTCAAGCCGCCCCGAGCCTAGCCCCTCTCGGCCCAGTTGGACAAGCTCAGGCGCAACCCGCCGCCCGCGTTGGCCCCGCCGTCGAACGAGAGGCACGGGCTCGGAGCTGCACGTCCAGCTTGCGCGCCGGCGCCAAGTAACACCGTGTCACTTGGCGCCGGTGAGCTCTAGCCGAGCCCGGACGCGTCGATCTTCTCGGGCACGATCCGCACCGAGACGCGCTTCTCGTCCGGCTGCCGCCACGGGTACGAGGCCTGGCCGAGGTACTTCTGCGCGAGGGTGTCGATCTGACCGTCGGCGCCCTCGTCGGTGAGCGTCGCTTTGCCGCTGACCGAGACCCACTTGTAGGGATCGGCGGGGTCGACGACGATCAGCGAGATGCGCGGGTCGCGGGCCAGGTTGTTGGGCTTCGCGCGGCCGTAGGCGGTGTTGAACGAGACGCCCTGCGCGTCCACGTCCACCCAGACGACCGTCGAGTGCGGCGAGCCGTCGGCCCGCAGCGTCGTCGCGACTCCGACGTACGGGTTCTTCAGGAAGTCCTGCTGCTGCTCGGTGAGCGATGCCATGCGTGGCTCCTTCGTGGGGTCCTTCGTCTAAACGCACCAACAGGGTAGTCTCATCCCGTGGGCGCGCTGCTGCTCGTGGTACTCGCAAGGGGCTCTTCCTGCTGCGGGGCGACACCCACCGCTCGCGCTGGACGTTGGAGGGGCCGGCGCTCGAGGGCTGGTCGGTCAATCACGCGGTCGCCGACCCGCGCGACGGGACGCTCTACGCCTGCTCGAACAGCCCGGTCTACGGCGGCTGCGTCCACGTCTCGGCCGACGGCGGGCAGACGTGGGAGCGCGCGGAGGCGCCGCACCTCCCGGAGGAGTCCGGCCTCACGCTCGCCGCAACGTGGCACCTCGAGCCGGGCCACGCCTCGCAGCCGGCGACGCTCTGGCTCGGCGGCGACCCCGGCGTGCTCTTCCGCTCGGACGACCGCGGCGGCTCGTGGCAGGCCGTCGGGGGCATCCTCGGCCACGGCACGCGCGAGCTCTGGCATCCCGGTGCCGGCGGCCTCATCTGCCACTCGATCACGCTCGACCCTGCCGAGCCGCGGCGGCTCTGGATCGGCATCTCCGCCGCGGGTGTCTTCCGCAGCGAGGACGGCGGCGAGACGTGGACGCCGTCGAACACCGGCACCGCCGCGGACTTCCTCCCCGACAACCCCTTCCCCGAGGTCGGCCAGTGCGTGCACAAGCTGCTCGCCCATCCGAGCCGGCCGGGGCGGCTCTGGCAGCAGAACCACTGCGGCGTCTACCGCTCCGACGACGGCGGCTCGAGCTGGGAGCGGCTGGAGGGCAACGGCCTGCCGAGCGGCTTCGGCTTCGGGCTCGCGCTCGACCCCGCCGACCCCGACGCGGCCTGGGTGATCCCGGAGGTCGGCGCCGAGAACCGCGTCACGCCGAACGGCCGGCTCGGCGTCTACGCCACGCGCGACGCCGGCGCGAGCTGGGCGCTCGACACCAAGGGACTTCCCGAGCGCGCGTGGGCGGCGGTCCTGCGCGAGGGGATGAGCTTCGACACGGACGCCCTCTATTTCGGCACCCAGAGCGGCTTCGTCTACGCGCGCCCGCGCGCAGGCGACGGGTGGATCGAGGCGGCCTCCCACTTGCCGCCGATCCTCTCCGTCGAGGCCGCCGCGTGGCCGTAGTCCGAGTCCCCGGCCTCCTCGCGGCCGAGGCCGGCGGCCGCCGCAGCTTCGAGGTCGAGACGCCAACGCTCGGTGACGCGCTGCGCGCCCTGCCGGTCGCCGACCTGCTGCTCGACGAGACGGGCGCCCTGCGCCCCCTGATCCACGCCTACGTGGACGGTGAGCGCGAGCGCGACCTCGAAGCCCCGCTCGTGCCCTCCGCAACGGTGCTGATCGTGGCGGCCGTCGCCGGCGGCTGACCCCGGGAGCGGTGACGGCACACTCGACTGGAATGTGCGACGGACTCAGGCCGCCCGGCCCAAGCCCCCGGGCGGCGGCGGCGTCTTCGGCGGGCGAGCGCTTCGTGCGCGCCCACACCTCCGACCGCGAGCCGGCTCCCGCGGTGCCGCGATGCCACTGACAGCCGCTACGGCCGCCGCCTGCTGACTTGCTTAGGGCATTCCTGTCCGGCCAGGCGAGCGCCCGTGCCTACCGCGACGACGGCTACCGCCTGCGCGAGCTCGCCGGCGCGCTCGGCTGCCGCCCCTCGACGGTCAGCCGGCGGCTGCGGACGTTCGAGAAGCGTCGGGTGTCGTCATGCAAGACCCGACTGGGGTCTCGGGAATGCATCGGATCGGACGCGGAGCCCTAGGGCTTGCCCTTGCCCTTGCCCTTACCCTTACCTTTGCTCTTGCCCTTGCCCGAGTCGTCATCCGACCGGTCGCTGGACGCGGCACCCTCGGAAGCTTCCTGAGCCTTCCCGTGCTCCTTCGCGCCGTCGTGCTTGGCGGGCTCTGCGTGCTTCTCTTGCTTTGCGTGCTTCTTCTCGGCAGTGCCGACGCACGCGCCCTCGGTGTCGCCGTGGCGCTTGTGTGCGGGCCAGGCACGCACGGAGATGCGAATCGTCTTCTTGGCCTTGTGGCAGATCGTGACCTTCTCGCCGTACTGGTACTGCGCGAGCCCGATCGCGCTCTGCGCGAGGCCGACGCCGCCGAGCGAGGCGAACGCGGTGATCGCCACGGCTGCGACCGCGACGGTCGATGCGATGCGCCAGCTTCGGTTGCTGCTTTTCGATTTCGTCACGTGTCTCTACTCCAGTCGTTGTTGATGCGTCGTTCGTCCCAATAGAAGATCCTCGAAACCGCGATAACTTGTTTGCCAGTCGTTAAGGATCTGTTCGGATGTCGGCTGCGAGGTCGGAAACCTCTACACTCAGCGGGTTCAGATCCCTCGCACGAGTGAGTGCCGCCATCCTTTCGGGGCCTCGCGCGGCGAGGGCGAGGTCGTACCAGACGCTCCACTGCCCGGGATCGCGCCGGGCTGCGCGGCGGAGGCTGATCGCGGCCGCCGCATCCTCCTCCCGTGAGAGCTGCGACTCTCCGAGGAGCTGCCAGGGCTCGTGCGACCAGGGCATCCACGTGCGCGCCCGGCGCGCCGCAACCTCGGCCGCCGCCGGCTCGTCGCGCGCGAGCGCGTCCAGCGCCGACGCCGTCGCCCGGTTCCCGACGTGCACGACGAGCGCGGCGGCGATCACGGCCGCGCCGACCGCGAGGCCGATCGCGCGACGCCCGAAGGTGAGCGCGAAGGCGGCTCGTCCGGGAGTCAGGACGAGCAGCGACGTCCCGCACGCGAGCGCGACGAGGACGAGCAGCGGCACCTCCCAGTCCCAGTCGACCGCCGCGTGGACGAGGAACGCGGCGTACGCGGCGGCCGCCGCCGTTGCCGGTGGCGTCCTGCGAACGTGCCTGAGCGCCACGAGTGGAGCGCCGAGCGCGACGACGAGCACGGCGAGCCCGATCGGGCCCAGCTCCGCGAGCGTCTCCAGGTAGAGGTTGTGCGCGTCGCGCGCCTCGGTCTCCACCGGTCGCTCTCGCGCCCACCGCGCCGTGAACGCGCCTGCACCGTCGCCGAGCACCGGGTCGCGCTCGACCATGCGCGCGGCGACCCGCCAGTAGTCAGCCCTCCCGTTGCCCGAGACCGAGAGCAGGCGCCGCTCGAGCCCTCGCTCCGTCGGAGGCGGCTGCGCGACGAAGGCGTCGCGTACGCGGTCGACGACGGCGACGGGGCCGCCGGAGCGCACGAGCCCGCCGGCGAGCCCGGCCGCGATGGCGACGCAGGCGGCGAAGCCGATCGTCCTGCGGACCCCGCGCGAGAGCTGGACGCGCCGCTCGACGAGCCCGACGAGCGTTGCGACCGCGGCGGCTGCGAGCGCGAGCACGCCGAGCTGCCAGGCGAGGCGGTGCCCCTGCGCCTGCGCCGTCTGCAGGGTGGCTCCCGGCGCCGTGAGCGCCCGCGATTGCGAGGCGAGCAGCACCGCGACCGCTGGGGCGGCAAAGAGCGTGGCGAGCACGGCGCCCGTGCGCATGCGCTCGGCCTCGAGCGCAACGAGCACGAGGAGCGCCACGGCGAGCGCCGCCACCGACCCACGGCTGAACGTGAAGTAGAGGGCGGTCGTGAGCGGGACGAGTGCGGCGGCTGCGATCGCCGCACGGTGGCGCGGGCCGCGCAACGCGAGCCCGGCGGCGAGCGCCGCCCCCATCGCAAGCAAGAGGCCGAGGGCGTTCCAGTAGCCGATCGGCTTCGCGAGCTGGTACCCGGACGAGGGGTCGTACGCGCCGCCGATCGTCCCCGGGAGCAGGCGCGTGCCGAGCGCATAGACGGCGACGACCGTGACGCCCGCGACCACCCCGGCGAGGAGCGCCGGCGCGCGGGCAGGAGTGAGGCAGAGGAGGAGCGCCGCGGCGCCGCAGAGGTAGACGAGCGTCCGCTCGGCCTCGAGCACCGGCACGCCGGCGCCGGTCGACCAGACGATCGTGAGCAACTGCCAGGCCCCGAGCGCGCCGAGCGCTGCGAGCAGCAGCGCGTCGAGCCGGCCGAAGTGCAGGCCGTCGGCGAGGAGGAGCGCGGCGATCGCCGCCAGCACGAGCGCGAGCGCGACGAGCCCCCACTCCGACGCGAAGTAGCCGCCGCTGTGGAAGGCGAGCGCGACGACCAGCACGGCCGCAGCGGCTCCCGACAGGACTCGACCCCCCATGTTCTAACGATACGGCGCGCGGCGGCGAGAACTTGAGCGTCAGCCTGCGGCGAGCTCGATCACTGCAAGCGGGGATGCTTCTCTGTTCGTCAAGCAGGCAGTGGCAGCCCCTCGAGGATCCGGAATAGATGGCGGGCGAGGAAGCGCTTGAGGCAGCGGACCGCCTCACGCGTTGTCGTGCCCTCGCTCACGCGCCGCTCGATGGAGGCGACCGTCGGGGCGTGGCTGCGGCGGCGCGGCGCGGGCGCCGTCTGCTGCACCTGCGGCGGTGGTGACCAACCTAACCGGGACGTTGCCAGCTTGCTAACCGTATCCTGCCTTCACGTCGAGGTGCCGCGGCCAGAGCCGGAGCGCGGCAAGGGTCGACGAGCGCCGTCAGCGATTGACGGTTTCGGCGGCGAAGCCGACGAGGCTCCTCGCCTGCCTCAGCGCAGCGATGAGGTCTCTCTGGCTCAGGTGGATCATGCCGTACTGCGCCGTGTCCTTGAGGTTGAGCAGGCGGCGCAGGGCGTTCGCAGCCTCCCTGCCGCCCGGTTGGACAGTCTCCAGGAGACTCTCGGCGTCGTGGTGGTTCTGCGCTCGCGAGCGCCGCCCGAGCGTCTTGCAGCATGCCGCGTCCGAGGCGGCGATTCCTGCAAGAACGGCAAGGGCAGCCGCGACGCTCGCGGATTCCGGGAGCGCCGTCTCGGTGGCGACGAGATCGGCCGCTTCGAGGAACTTGCGCGCGTGCGCGAGCCGTGTCGCGGCCTGCGCCGCCCCGCATCGCTGTGTTCGTGGCGGTGCTATCGGTCTGCTCCCTCGAGGATGGTCGCGACCGGTACGCCGAACAGACCGATCGCGTGAGCGCGGAGATCCTCGTAGACAGGCGGCTGCTCCAGCTTCAGCCGGCGCGTCTCACGCCCGGGCACTTCCGCGATCCCGGCGTGGTTTCCGGTCCAGCGCCGTACCGACGTCGCGAGGTCGTCGAGCTGCCCGCGCCAGCGTGCGTCGTCTTCTTCGACCTCGTCAGGCCTGACGATGAAGACGTCGATGTCGCTCTCCGTGTCGCCGTCGCCGCGGGCCGCGGACCCGAACATCGACGCGTGCAGCGGGGGTACCTCCCACGCTTCGATGGCCTCGCTGAGCCGTCGCCCAAGCTCGGCCCTCATGCCGTCGAGGGTCATGACGGCAGGAGCGGCCAGATGATCGCGGTTGAGGGTGTACAGCAGAGCGGAGCCGGCCTCCTGGACGTCGACGATCCCCTGCTCGGCCAGGCGTCGCAGAACGCGGTTCACACCCCCCTGGGAGCCTCGCTCGACCAGGCGGGCGACATCGCGCCCGCTCAGCGGACGGGACGTCCGCGCAAGGACCGAGAGAACCTCGCCGTCGAGGGTCGGGCAAACGGCTGCGTAGGGGCGGGAGACGTCCATCAGACGGTGAGCAGCTTTATACTCAGTTGAGCATCATACTACTCACGCGAGTAGAATCCTGCTCACCCGAATCGGCGTGGCACGCCCGCTGCGGCTCGCTCCCCGGCGGGGAGCCGTTCGTGCGCGCCCACATCTCCGACCTCGAGCCGGTTCCGAAGGTGCCGCAACGCCACCGGCAGCCGCTACGGCCGCCGCTCGCAGAGCCGCTCGGCACACTCCCGCCCGACGAGGCGATCGCCCGTGCCTACCGCGACTACGGCCACCCCGCCCGCAACGAGCGGTTGACGCGGGCGCCGTCTGCTGCACCTGCGGCGCCCGTGACCAATCTAACCAGTACGTTGCCAGACTGTTAACCGTATTCTGCCTTCATGCAAACCGCTACAATGCCAGACACGTATTCGTATATTGCCGGAGGCGGCCAAGAACCGTAACAACGTGATCGACCGGATCGCCCACCCTTCCATCCTGACCGCGCTGGCCGACACACGGGTTGTGGCGGTGCTGGGCGCACGCCAGGTCGGCAAGAGCACGCTGACGCGGAGGATCGCCACGGCCGACCGGCCTATGGCCGTCGTGAATCTTGACGATGCGACGCTCAGGGACGCCGCTGCTTCTGATCCCGCCGGGTTCCTCGCCGGCTACGGCCGGCCGGTTCTGATCGATGAAGTCCAGCGCGCTCCCGACCTTCTCCTCTCGATCAAGGAGATCGTCGACGCCGACACGACGCCCGGACAGTTCCTCCTCACCGGCTCGGCGAACATCCTGACAGCGCCCAAGATCCAGGATGCGCTGACAGGCCGTGCCGAGTACGTCACGCTCTGGCCGTTCGCCCAAGCGGAGATCGCGAGCGCGAGCACGAACTTCGTCGATCGGCTCCTCGACGCAGATCCTCCCCGGGTGGAGGCCGCTCCCGTTGGGCGCGATGCATTCGTCGACGTGATCGCCCGAGGCGGGTATCCCGAAGCGCGAGCCCGATCGGACGCCCGGCGCCGCACGTGGTACCGCGACTACATCACGTCGCTCGTCGAGCGCGACCTGCGAGACATCAGCGACGCCAGGCGGCTGCACGTCGTTCCGAAGCTGCTTCGACTTCTGGCTGCCCAGGCAGCGAACCTGTTCAACTCGAACTCGATCGCCGGCAAGCTCAACATCCGCTACGAAACCGTTGCCGACTACACGCAGCTGCTCGAGACGATCTACATCGTCAGGCGCGTGCAAGCGTGGACTCCCGGCCTCGGGAGCCGCGAGATCCAGCACGAGAAGGTGTACCTCGTCGATAGCGGGCTGATGGCGTACCTGCTCGGCGCCGACCGAACGCGGATCGCGGAGGACGTCCAGATCACCGGCAAGATCCTCGAGAACTTCGTCGCGATGGAGATCGCCCGGCTCGCCGAGACATCACGATTGCAGCCGCGCCAGTACCACTACCGCCGCCGCGACCACGAGGTCGACGTCGTCCTCGAGACGCCGGACGGCCGCATCGCCGGCGCCGAGGTGAAGGCGGCGGCGACCGTCAGGACGAGCGACTACAAGGGTCTCGCGAAGCTGCGAGGCGCGCGCGGCGACGAGTTCATCGCCGGCGTCGTCTTCTATACGGGCGCCCGCACGATCGCGCTCACCGACCGCATCTGGGCAGTCCCGATCTGTAGCCTCTGGACGGACTGATCGCGCCGAGCACGGTCTGCGACGTCCCCGTCGCAACCGGGGAGGGTGCTCGGGAAACGGGGTCGAGGTGCCGCGACGCCACCGGCAGCCGCTACGGCCGCCGCTCGCAGAGCTGCTCGGCACACTCCCGCCCGCCGAGGCGATCGCCCGCGTCTGCCGCGACGACGACTACCGCCTGCGCGAGATCGCCGGCGCGTTCGGCTGCCGCTCCTCGACGGTCAGCCGGCGGCTGCGGGCGTTCGAGGAGCGTCGGGTGTCGTGATGCACGACCTGACTGTGTTTTCACTAGTCGACGCACTCGGGACGAATGACCGTCTCGCGAAGCAGCCGTCCGATCTCGGATGCCTCGACGTTCTGTTTCGTCGTCCGCCGCAGCTCCTTGCGGATCGCCTCAGTGACGGCTCGTGAGGTCAGCACCCCCGCTAGCGACTTGGGCGACTTAGCGCGGGTCGCCCTCCAGAGTTCGTCGATCTGTCGCCTCTTGAGCGATTCTCGCGTCAAGTAGAAGAGGTCGTTGGCTTTCTGGGCGACTGTGCCATCGCCGAGCAGGTTCACGTCCAAGGAGAGGTCGATCTCAACCGGAAGGCCGCCACTCAGGTGGTAAGCCCGCCAGTCCACACCGTTGGTGAGAAGCATCCACTCGACACCCTCGTTGACGGCGTACATCTCGACCTGGCGAAGGTGCTTCGCGGCGAGCTTGGTCGTCACCCTCTTCACCTCCACGAAGGCGACGAGTTGCTTGTCGATGCGGATGCCGTAGTCAGCGAACTCGCCCCTGACGCCGTACTCGGTGGTGAGGTCTTCGTACTTGTCGAAGCCGAGCGCGTCACAGAGGAAGTCGGTCACGAGCAGCCGTGTGTCGCCCTCGTTGGCATCGCGGGCAAGCAGCTCAGCGAGGGGCTTGCTGTAGCGCCGGATTCCCGCCTTAAGACTCTCGCGGGCGTGTGCCTCCCACTTCGGGGCGGCGTCCCGGCGCTTCGTCGGCGGCGTTTCCAGCGTGGGCGTCTCCCCCTCGCTGACGACGACGGGCTGCGTTTCGGGAAGTGGCTCGGACACGCGGGCACCTTTCCTGGCTGGCGGTTGGCTCCCGGAAGGCGGGATCAGGCCTTGCATTCCACCATTCGAGTCGAGAATCTTACGCCTCTATGCCAATAGTCTGACGCCTGCTGACGCCGGACGCTACCTCGGCTACCGTGGCGGCGTGGCACGCCAGCTGTGGCTCGAGCTCCCCGACGGTATCCACCAACGTCACCGCATGTCCTCGTGCACCCGGATGCTCGCGACGCGATCGGTTGCGGCCCACAGGCGATACGACACGCGATCGCCCGCGCGACCCGAACGTCAGAAGGTCGCGGTGGTCGACAGGTGGGTACAGCACGCGACTTGGGCCGAGATCGAGGCCGACCTCCCGCAAGGAAAAGGCGTCTAACGGGTGGGCTGCGCTGGCCGACGTGGCGAAGGCGCCGACGATTCCGTCAGTCGCCGCGCAGCTGCTCGATTACCGTGTGCTCGGCAGCGAGGTTGCGCCGAGGACGTAGTGCCCGTCCAGCGAGCGGAGGAAGATCGGGGCGCGCAACGCAGCCGCCGCCTTCTGAGTTGAGATGTCGAGCCGCTCGGCTACGTCCGCTGCCCGCAGCGGTCTGGGAGCGACCGCGACGAGGCGGGCCACTTGCGCGCCGACGTTCGGTTCGCCATCGGGCACGAATGCGGCCGATTCGAGTAATCGCTCGGCCTCCTCCGCACGCGTCCAGACGCTGTTCAGCCCGCGGCCGGCATCCCCGACCAACTCGCGCGCCTCAGTGCGGTGACGGCCGCCGCGCTCGCTCGTCCAATACTGCCGGAGCAGATAGATCGCGACTCCGCCGACAACGAGCGCTGGAAGCGGCGCAGCCTTTGCCGCGGCGACGACGCTGCTGCCAGCTTCCCAGGCAACGATTCCGACGAGCAGCGTCCCAAAGGCGCCGCCGCTGTAGACGGCCTGCAGTTTGGCGACGTCCTGCGCAGCCGACGAGAGAGTGACCCACTCCCGGCGGGCGATGCCGGTGTCGAGAAGATCCTTGTCCCGCGAGAAGACGAGGCACGGAGCGAGCAGCTCCGCGAGAAGGCCCGTCGGCTTGTCTGTCGGGTCACGCGCCAGAAGCCCGACCACCCGATGGTCGCAAGCGTCGCCATCAATGTCTATGAAGCGGATCGCCGCCAGGTACTTGTCGTGCCACACCTGCATCGCCTTCTCGGGATCGAGTCCGCAGCGCCTCGCGTGGGCGGGGAGGTGCCGCTCCACCTCCGAGCGCACGCGTTCGGTCGCGAATAGGTGAGCCACTGGGAGCTTCGCGGAGGCGAGGAGGAATGAGGTCTTACCGCTCTCGACGACGTGCTCGCAGTCACTGAGAAGCACGTTCGTGTCGAGGACGACCGGGAGCCGCTCCCACAGGAAGAACGCCGACGGCGTGTCTGGCAGCAGGCGCGGCGCGACTACAAACGGATGGGAGGCGTCTACGACCATCCGTCAAGGGTACCGCGGCGTTCCTGCTACCACGGAGGCGGAACGCAGAGGCCCAGCGCACGGCTGCTCGAGGTGTTCCGGAGCGGAGCCGCATCCGATTCGCGCTGTAGCTTCGCTTGAGGATGAAGCTCGTAGCGGCAGGACTATGGGGCATCAAGCGGTTTGCAGAAAAGGGGCCGATGATGGATCTCGTCGGCAGCCCGATCGCGATCGTCGGCCCGAACGAGGCTGGCAAGACAACGTTCCTTCGGTCGCTGGTTCGGCTCAACGACGACGAAGACTTCGACCAGTCAGCGCTGACCCGCCGCGGAGACGGAACCGGCGGGATCGAGGCGATCTTCGACCTCGAGCGCGAAGAGTTCGACGCGATCAAGCACATCCGCGGAGTTGGGACGCCCCGGCAGCTGTCGATCACGAAGCGCGAGGATGACCGTCTCCACTGGTCGCTCGATCCGGCAATCAAGCCTGATCTCGAGCCACGCAGGAAGGCGGCCGCCGCACTTGCCAAGCTGCTCGCCGGCAAGTGGGCGAAGGATCATCTCGACGACGAGCCAAGGCAGCAACTTGCAGGCGTCGCAGAGCTTCTCGACCGTGACGACCTGCTCGATGAGTCCGAGATCGAGACGTTGCGTGACGGCATCGAGCCGCTGCGAACAGAGGACGTACCGGCATCAGCTTCATCGCTTGCGAAGGCACTTGACGAGATCGCAGAAGTTGAGGCTGCAGGAGACCCGTGCGCAGCTGCTGCTCAGATCCTTCTTCGCCGTCGGCCGCGCTTCCTGATGTTCGAGGACGCGTGGCGCCAGCTCGAGTCGGAGTTCAACGTGAACGGCACGCCTGGGCCGGCCACTACCGCGCTGCTCGAACTTGCAGGCGTCGACCTAACCGAACTCCGCAACGCGATCAGCGCCGGAGACCAGCCGCGGGTCACGGAGATCGTTGAGGAGGGGAATGCGGGCTTCGCGACGTTGTTCACCGACCGCTGGCGGCAGGCGAAGATCCGTATCCATCTTGACGTCAACGCCGATCTCGTGCACGTCTTCATCAAGAATGCCTCGGGCCGCCTGATCCCGATCGCCGAGCGCAGCGACGGCCTCAAGCAGTTCGTGGCACTGCTCGCATTCGTTGAACAAGAGGCGCCGGGGGCCGACATCGTGCTCCTCGTTGACGAGGCGGAAAGCCATCTCCACTACGACGCTCAGGCCGACCTCGTCCAGATGTTCACGAACCAGCAGGTCGTGCAGAAGATCCTCTACACGACCCACTCCGCCGGCTGTTTGCCTGGCGATCTTGGCGCCGGAATCCGCGTCATCGAGCCGATCGGCGATCCGGCAACACCGCCGGAAGACTGGGAGCACAGCAGGATCAGCAACGCGTTCTGGGCTGACCGCAAGGGCCGCGGGTATTCGCCGCTCCTGATGGCGATGGGTGCCAGCACCTTCGCCTTCTCCGCGACCCGGCGCGCCGTGATCGGCGAGGGCATCAGCGAGGTCATCCTTCTCCCTTCCCTCTTCCGGGAAGCGACTGGCAAGGAGAGCCTCACGTTCCAAATCGCACCGGGCATCTCGACAGTTAGCCCGGAACGCGTCACTGAGCTCGACGACGCCGCAGCTCGAGTCGTGTATCTCGTTGACGCGGACGAGGGCGGGCTAAAGAACCGTGAGAAGCTCCTCGAGGCTGGCGTGGTGAGTGAAGACATCTTCGTCCTCGGCATCGACGACGTCGGCGTTCTCGACGCGCCCGATGCAGCCGCTAACCCACCGGAACCTCTCGCGGTCGAAGATCTGGTCGATTTCGAGGTGTACATCGCCGCAGTCAACGAGGAAATTGCTCGCGATGGGCACGCGATCGCCCCCGAGGATATCCCTGGCGTAGCGCGGAAGCGGGCGGTGGCTGCGTGGTGTGACGAGCGCGGGATCGACGTGCCAAGCGAGCGTATCGTGTCTCAACGGATCCTCGACATCGGCCGCGATCGGGTGCGGAGAGGGCAACCCGCGGGTCTCCTAGACGCCGGCCAGCGCGATCTCGCGCGCGATCTGCACTCGAAGATCGCCGCGGCCCTCCGATAGCAGGCCGGGGAAGACGGGGCCAGGTCTTGCATTCCAGCATTCGAGCCGAGAATCTCACGCCTCTGTGCCAAGAGTGTGACGGCTGCCGACGCCGGACGCTAGCTCGGCTACCGTGGCGGCATGGCGCGTCCGCTGCGGCTTGAGCTCCCCGGCGGCATCTACCACGTCACCGCGCGCGGTAACGAGCGGCGCTCGATCTTCCGCGACGACGCCGACCGGCTTGTCTCCCTGGAGGCCCTAGCCGGGTGTCGTAATGCAAGACTTGACCCCGTTCTCAAGGAGCCGGCATGAGCATGGACGAGTTGAACCCCGATAAGAGCGTCAGCCTCGATGCGCTCTCTATCGCGGAGTTGCTTCGCTTGAATCGCGGGACCGTCATCGAACTGCGGAATCGCGGCGTCGTTCGCACGGCGAACTCGCCTGCCGGAGACTACGCCGAGTGGCTCGTGGCCAAGGCTCTCGGGGGCGAGCTCGCCCCAAACTCGACCAAGAGCCACGACGTCGTGACGTCCGACGGCGAACGATTGCAGGTGAAGTGTCGCGTCGTCACGGACCCGTTGAAGCGTAGCGAGCGGCAGCTGTCGCCCTTCCGCTCTTGGGATTGCGATGCCGTGATAATTGTTCTGTTCGACGAGCGCTTCGACGTCCGCCGCATGACCCGACTGCCGACCGGCGTCGTCAAGGCTGTGGCCCGCTTTCAGGAGCACGTGCGCGGCAACATCGTGTTCGCCACGGACGAGCTGCTCTCACATCCCGCCGCCGTCGAGGTGCCGCGATGAACGTCGCCGGCTACGTGCCCCCGCTCTCGTGGACATACTGGTCTTGCCCCGTTTTCGTGGACTCGCCTCCGGCTGGCGCCGGCGCTTCGAGGCCCATGATGTCGGCCGCGGCCTGCTGACCCATCGCCAGCGTCTTGAAGCCGTGGTTCGAGTCGAGGATCGCGTGGACGTTCGGCCCGATGAAGTCCACGATCGGGCAGTTGCCGGGCGTGAAGGCGCTGATGCCTCCGTGGGAGTCGGCGCGCCACTCCGCCGCGCGGCCCTGGAAACGGCCGAGCGCCGCCGCAGTACCTCGATCTGGACGAGGGCGACGCGTAGTGCCGGACAGCGCCACCGCTCTACGAAGGGGGTTCCGGGGGTCGCGACCAGCGCTCCTCGAGCCGCCGCCGCGCCTCGCCGGCGTCGAGCTCGCGGATCTCGGCCTCGGGCACACCCTCGCGCAGGAGACCGGCGACGACCCAGGCGGGAATCGACGGCCCGGCCGGCGGGGACGGCCCGGCCTCTCCACGATCGACCGGCTTGCCCGCTCGCAGCGCCTCCCAGAACTGCTCCTCGCACTCCAACCCCAGCTGCTCGCGCCAGATGCGCCGCCACAGGCCGGGATCGCCGATCTCGCCGCCTCCGTGGGAGACCTTCGTCCGCAGGATCGTTCCGTCCGCGAGGAGCTTGCGATAGCGGTGGTGATCCCCCGTGCCGCCCCTGACGCGCTCACGCTCCTCCCACCCGTCGATCGCGCAGAAGCGCCGGAGGTCGTCGAAGCTAGGCTGAGGCAACCGGCTCCGGCGCGACGGGTGGAGCGAAGAGCACGTCGGCGAGCCGGCCTGCGGCGTCCGCGACGAAGGCACGCAGGACGTACGGGAAGTGCTCGGCCCGGTTCGGCGCGCGGAGGTAGAGCCGAGCATCCGCGAGGTACTCCTCGACGTAGACGCGCACCTCGTCGACGAGGTCGGCCTGCGCCTCTTCGAACGAGGCGCCGCGGCCGTACAGCGCGAGCTCGGGCAGCCACAGGCTGACGGCGTCCGCCTCGAAGAACGCCTCCAGCTCGAAGTCGTAGCGGTCGAGCAGCAGCCCGAGCTCGTCGAAGCCGATCAGCAGCCCGTGCTCGTCGCCGCCCCGCTCGATCGGAACGGGCCACCGCTCCTGGACCGCGCGGCTGAACACGTCGGCCCACCGGCTCCGTGCGTCCGTGGCAGAGATGAAGACAGTCATGATGTACATACTGTACGGAACGTACGCTCTCTGTCAAGCGACGTCGCGCCGGGCAGCCCATGAAGGTCGGAGTGAAGACGGGTTAGGCTCAGCCGGTGATCCTGCGCGCGCATAGGGCAGTCGGCGCGACGGCTCGGTCGGGCTCGGACAACGGCGCGGAGCCTCAAAGAATGCCTCCCGGCGAACGTGCCATTCCCCGCTATCGTGTGACCATGAGCGAGAAGTTGCGCATGACGATCGCCTACGAGGAGCCGGACGAGGACGGCTGGATCGTCGCGCGTGTCGTCGAGGTCCCCGGAGCGATCAGTCAGGGCAAGACACGCCGCGAGGCGCGCGACAACGTCGTCGACGCGCTCCGGCTGATGCTCTCGCCCGACGACGGCGAAGGGGCCGCCGACGAGACCGTCGAGCTGCTTCTTCAGCTCTCTGCGTGAAGCTCCGCGACCTCGAGCGTCACCTCACCGCCCATGGCGCGCGAAAGGTCGCCGAGGGCGGTCGACATACGAAGTGGCGGAGCGAAGATGGGACGCGCGCGACAGCCGTGCCCCGACACAATGAGACCGGCTGACGCCGAAGCTCAGTTCCAGGGGTACGGGCTGTTCGAGACGGGGCGGAGCGCCGCCTGCTCGAAACGCTTCATCCGGAACGGGGCCAGCGCGGGCGCCTTGCTGCGGGCGATGTCCGAGGCGACCTGCTCCCCGAGCGCGAGCATCTTGAAGCCGTGGTTCGAGTCGAGGATCCCGTACACGTTCGGCAGGACCCAGTCCACGATCGGGTAGTTGTCGGGCGTGAACGCACCGAAGCCGCCGGGGAGTCGCAGCGCCAGTCGGCCGAGCGGCCCTGGAAGCAGCCGAGCGCCGCCGCGAGGCCCGAGGTGAACTCCGCGCCGGCCCGGGCCGGCGCTGCCCAAGAGTTGGGGGCTGTGCTCGCCTGCCTCGTGACCAGACTGCTCGTTTGTTCCGCGTCCGGCAGCGGCGCCCCAGGAACGCGAGGCCAGACTCCGCCGCCCCGTCAGCCCTCGGCGACGGTCGCCGGGATGTCCTTGATCGCGCCGGAGGCGATGTCGGCCTTGACCTGCTCGAGCGCGTCGAGGTCCTCCTGCGGCACCTTCGAGCTGACCGTGCCCAGGCCGACGCCGTTGACGTCGAGCCCGAAGACGGCGTTGCCGCCGCCCTTCCAGGTGCCGTCGAGCACCGCCTTGATCGTCAGGAAGACCGCCTCGTCCACGCCCTTCAGCGCCGAGGTGAGGATGTGCGGGCCGAGGAACGCCTGGTCGGCGTCCACACCGATCCCCCAGACGCCCTTGTCCGCCGCGGCGCTGAGCGCACCGAGGCCGCAGCCGCCCGCCACCTGGAAGACGACACCCGACCCGAGGGCGATCTGGTTCAGGGCCAGCTCCTTGCACTTCGCCTGGTCGTCCCAGTCGCTCGAGTACTGGTAGAGAACCGTCGTCCCGGGGGCGGCCGCCTCGGCGCCGGCGCGGTAGCCGGCGATGAAGCGATCCACCGGCGGCTCCTTGAAGCCTCCGACCGCCGAGACGATCTGCTTGGCGCCGCGGCGCTGCTCGGTCAGCCCGGCCAGGTAGCCGGCGAGGTAGCCGACCTGCTCCTCGCGGAAGAGGAGCCCTTGGACGTTGGCCGGCGCGTGCTTGAGGCCTGTCTGGTCGACATCGACGATCGCGAACTTCACGTCGGGGAACTTCGCCGCAGCCTGATCGACCGAATCGCCCTGGGCGTAGCCGACGCCGATGATGAGGTCGTAGCCCTGGCGTACGAGCGCGGTCATGTTCGGGATGTAGTCCGCTGCCGACTTCGACTCGACGACGCGGCCCTCGATCCCGAGCTCGCGCTCCGCTCGCTTGAGGCCGTTGTAGGCCAGCTCGTTGAAGCCGTTGTCGTCGAGCTGGCCGAGATCGGTGATGAGACCGACCCTGAGCGTCGGCGCCGCCTCGGTCGTGGCCGCCCCCGTCGTCGCCGGCGCGGACCCGTCGCCGCCGCCGCAGCCCGCCACCGCCACCGCCACCGCCAGCGCCAGCGTGACCGCCGCAGCGCCGATCCACCTCAGTCTCGTCATCGTCTCGACCCTTTCCGCGAGGTTTGCGCCTGATAGTCTAAAACTCGTGCCGGAGTCTACCACGGTTTCCGCTTCAGAGGCGCAAACGGCCGCCCACGCCGTCCTCGCGGTCGTCTTCCAGGTGCGGTTCGGGCGGCTGCAGGCGCTCCTCTGGCAGCGCGCCCGCGCGCCGTTCCTCGGCGCCTGGGCGCTTCCGGGCGGCGCCCTCGCCCCCGGCGAGACGCTCGAGGAGTCGATCCGCCGCCACCTGGCCGAGAAGGTCGACGTGCGCGACGTGGCGCACCTCGAGCAGCTCGCGACGCTCAGCGAGCCTGCGCGCAACCCCGCCTCCTGGGAGCTCGCGACGACGTATGTCGGCCTTGTCCCGGTCGGCGTGGATCCGGCCGTGCCTGCGGACACGGCCTGGCACCCCGTCGACGACCTGCCGCCGCTCGCCTACGACCACGGCGCGATCGTGTCCGCGGCCCGCGAGCGCCTGCGGGCGAAGCTCTCCTACACGAACCTCGGCTTCGCGCTGGCGCCGGAGAGCTTCACGCTGCCGGAGCTGCGGGACCTCTACGTCGCGGCCCTCGGGTACGAGCTGTCGGCCACGAATCTGAAGCGCGTTCTCCTCCGCCGCGACGTGATCGAGCCAACGGGCGCGCGGCGCCTGCCGGGCCCGGCAGGCGGCCGTCCCGCCGAGCTCTTCCGCTTCCGCTCGCGCTCGCTGACGATCACGGACCCGTTTGCCGCGCTACGCCCTCGATCGAGCTAGGAGATCAGGGACTGGCGCAGCGCGGTCGCGACGGCCTCCGTGCGCGTATCGGCGTCCAGCTTCGCCATGGCCTTGCGGATGTGAGTGCGGACGGTCTCTGCCGAGATGAAGAGCCGCTTGCCGATCTCCTCGTTCGCGAGCCCGTCCGCGAGCAGGCGCAGCACTTCCCGCTCGCGCTGCGTGAGGTTGACCAGCTTCTCGGAGCCCGCGCCGCTCGAGAGCACGCCTGCGAGCACCGGGTCGACGTAGGTCTTGCCGGCCGCGACGAGCTCGACCGCGCGTACGACCTCGGCGAGCGGCGCCTCCTTGAGCACGAACCCACGGGCGCCGGCGTCGAGGGCCTCGGTCAGGAGCGCCCGGTCGCCGAAGGCCGTGTACAGGATCACGGCCGTTTCCGGCGTGCTGCGGGCGGCCCGCCGGGCGACCTCGATCCCGTCGAGCCGGGGCATGCGAACGTCGAGGAGGGCGATGGCCGGCTTGAGAGCCTCGATCCCCTCGAGCGCGTCCTCCCCGTCTCGCGCCTTCGCGGCCACGAGAATCCCGTGCTCGGTGAGGACGTCCGAAACGGCCTCGACGACCGCAGGGTGGTCGTCGGCGACGAGGCAGGTGATCTGGTCGCGGTCCAAGAGTGCGGTGTCGGCCGGGGAAAGACACGGTACCCCTCCCATCGGCCGAATGGAAGACATAGAGAATGGAAGACATAGAGTCACCCCGGTGGCTCCCGTGCGGCGTGCGCCGGCCGGCAGGACGAACGGATAATGCGGTCTCTGCGATGAGTCACACTTCGGATACTCCGGTGGACGGCGACCTCGTCGAAGTCGGCCGGCTGGCTGCGCTCGGCCGCCTGACGCCCGGCGCGCTGCACGAGATCGCGAACCCGCTCGTCGCCCTGCTCGGCACGGCCGAGCTGCTGCTCCTCGACGCGGATCGGGGGACGAAGGGTGCCGAGCGGCTCGAGCTCGTCCTCGACACCGGACGCGAGATCTCGGCGATCGTGCGCGCGCTTCAGGCCTACTCCCGCGACCGGGCCGCTCCGCGCGGACCGCTCGCGCTCGACCGGCTCGTCGCGGAGACGGTCGAGCTCGTACGGCGCACGAGCGCCGTGCCCAACGTCGCGCTCGAGGAGGTGCGCGCCGAGGTCGAGGTGCCGGTGGAGGGCCTGCCCGGCGAGCTCGGGCAAGCGGTGCTGACCCTGATCCTGAACGCGCTCGAGGCGCAGGGCGGCGGCGGCAAGGTGACCGTCGCCACTGCCGGAACGGAGGGCTCGGCGACGGTGACGGTGACGGGCGGACGCGCCTCGGGTTTCGGCCTCGACGCGTGCGCCGCGATCGCCCGGGCCCACGGCGGCGGGCTCGAGGAGAACGCGTCCGCCGCGGTGTTCCGGATCCCGCTCCGGGCGGCCGGATGACCAGGATCCTCGTTGTGGACGACGAGCCGGTCGTGCGCGAGCTCGAGTGCGCGGTGCTCGCCACTGCGGAACACGACGCTGTCGGCGTGTCCTCCGGAGAAGAGGCCGTGCTCCTGCTCGACGGCGGCGGCTTCGACCTCGTCATGACCGACGTGACCATGCCGGGGCTCGACGGGTTCGGACTGCTCGCGCACGTGCTCGAGCACCACCCCGGGCTGCCCGTGCTGCTCGTCACGGGAGCCGTCGACCTGACCCGCGCGCTCGCGAGCGCGCAGGGTGCCGCCGGGGTGCTCTACAAGCCGTTCACGCACGCCGAGCTGCACGACGCGGTCGCGCGCGCTTGCGGCCACCTAGGCGCGAATCCGCTCGCCCCGCGGGTCGTAGAGCGGCTCGGCCGTGACCTCGCCGGCCACCCACTCGCCGAAGATCTCGACCTCGACTTGCGTCCCGGCGACGGCGTGCGCGGCGGGCAGGTAGGCGTAAGCGATCGAGCGCCCGACGCTGTAGCCGAAGCCGCCGCTCGTCACGCGCCCGCGAGCGACGCCGGCGACCCGGACCGGCTCGGAGCCGAGCGCGACCGAGCGCGGATCGGCGAGTGTCAGGCAGGCCAGGCGCCGCTCCGGCTCGGGCCCGGCGGCGACGAGCGCGTCGCGGCCCACGAAGTCACCTTTGTCGAGCCGCACGGCGAAGCCGAGGCCGCTCTCGTACGGGCTGTCGTCAGGCGTCATGTCCGCGCCCCAGACGCGATACCCCTTCTCGAGCCGGAGCGAGTCGATCGCTTTGTAGCCCGCAGCGACGAGTCCGTGTCCGCGGCCCGCCTCCCAGAGCGTGTCCCAGAGGCGGAGGCCGAACTCGGTCGGGCAGTACAGCTCCCACCCCAGCTCGCCGACGTACGTCACCCGCAGTGCCAGGCACGGGACCGGTCCGACCGGGACCTCCCGCGCTCGCATGTACGGGAACGCGGCGCTGGAGAGATCCGCCGTCGTCAGCGGCTGCAGGATGTCGCGGGCGCGTGGCCCCCAGAGACCGAGGCAGGCGTACTTCGAGGTCACGTCCTCGACGTGCACAGAGCCGTCCTCCGGCGCGTGCTGGCGGATCCAGGCCAGGTCGTGCCGGCCGAACGCGGTGCCCGTGACGATGCGGAAGCGATCCTCGGCGAGGCGCGTGACTGTGAAGTCGCACTCGATCCCGCCCTTCGGGTTCAACATCTGCGTGTACGTCACGGCGCCGACGTCCCGGGCGACGCGGTTGTCGCAGAGCCGCTCGAGGAAGTCCGCCGCGGCGTCTCCCGAGACCTCGATCTTCGCGAACGACGTCTCGTCGAAGAGCGCGGCCGTCTCGCGGCAGGCGGCGTGCTCCGCGCCGATCGCGGGCGACCAGAGCTTGCCGGCCCAGCCGCGCGGGCGCAGGCTCTCGTCCCCGGCGGCCGCATTCGGCTCGAACCAGTTCGCGCGCTCCCAGCCGGACTTCTCGCCGAAGACGGCGCCCAGCTCCTGCAGGCGCGCGTAGGTCGGGCTCGTCCGCAGCGGCCGCCCCGCCTGGCGCTCGTGCCCGGGGTACTTGACGTCGTAGTAGGTCGAGTAGACCTCGGTCGTGCGCGCGAGCGTGTATTCGCGGCTCCGGTAGGCCGCGCCGAAGCGGCGCGAGTCCATGTGCCAGACGTCGAGCGACGGCGTCCCCTCGACGATCCACTCCGCGACGAGCCGCCCGAGGCCTCCGGCGCCGGCCAGGCCGTGCGCGCAGAAGCCCGCAGCGACCCAGAAGCCGCGCACGTCGCTCGGGCCGAGGATGAACTCGCCGTCGGGCGTGAAGGCCTCCGGCCCGTTGATCAGCCGGATCACCTCCATGTCGCCGAGCGAGGGCACGCGCCGCAGCGCGTTCTCCATTAGAGGCTCGAACCGCGGCCAGTCCTCCTCGAGCAGCTTCGAGTTGAAGTCGGCCGGGATCCCGTCCAGCGACCAGGGCGCCGGGTCGCGCTCGTAGCCACCCATGATCAGCCCGCCCGACTCGGGGCGGAAGTAGACGAGGAGCGTCGGGTCGCGCATCGTCGGCATGTCCGTCGGCAGCCCTGTCGGCTTCGTCACGAGGTACTCGTGCGCCATCGGCACGAGCGGCACCGTGACCCCCGCCAGCAGGCCGATCTCGCGCGCGTACATGCCGCCCGCGTTGACGACGATCTCCGTCTCGACCTCGCCCTTGTCGGTCTCGACCGCGGCGACCCGCCCCTTGACCACGCGAACGCCCGTCACGCGGGTGTTGGTGTAGATCTCGGCGCCGCGACGGCGGGCGCCCTCGGCGAGCGCGAAGGTGAGCTGGCTCGGGTCGATGTAGCCGTCGGTCGGGAGGAAGGCGGCGCCGAGGACGCCGTCCGTCGTCATCGGCGGGAAGAGGCCCTGCGCCTCGGCCGGCGAGACCAGCTCGAGCGGGAGCCCGAAGGTCTTCGCCCAACCGGCCTGGCGGGAGATCTCCTCCATGCGCTCCGGCGACGACGCGAGGCGGAGCGAGCCGACTTCCTTCCAGCCCGTCTCGAGCCCGACCTCGTCCTCGAGCGTCCGGTAGAGGTCGACCGAGTTCATCATCATCTGC
>Ga0209514_10003562_pt1 | contig 22049 bp, 20 predicted proteins | sample Subgrocontami58m_FD_187452 | JGI IMG/M metagenome (GOLD analysis project Ga0209514, IMG submission 187452) | Subsurface groundwater microbial communities from S. Glens Falls, New York, USA - GMW37 contaminated, 5.8 m (SPAdes) (version 3) | ecosystem: Environmental > Aquatic > Deep subsurface >...
GCCGCCGCAGCGTTCTCGTCTGGGAACATGTGCTGCATTTCCAGCAGCGTCGTGGGAAAGGCCAAGCGCACGCTCATACATCATAACACTACCGCTAGTGGTCTTGGGTGTCAACCGGATAGGCATACTTGGTTCTATCATAACCAAAAGCAATTCTGGCGCAGATACGAAGACGAGTGTAAAATCCCACCAATAATGAAGCACAAGAGCGTACAAGTTCGACAGTCCAAACGCAAAGATACAAGCCTGTTAGGTGTCGATAGGATGCCCATGACGGCGGAGGGGAAGTATCGAATTTCTGGGCACGAATCGTTCCCCTGTCGCTACACATGGTTGCCCAAAGCGGTGCGGGGCCTGAGGGAGAATCCCAAGCTCTTTGCTGACGAAGCGGAAGCCATGGTTGATTTGGGCGTCGGCAAGAACATGGTCCGTTCCATTCGCTTTTGGGCGCAGGCAGCAGGAGTGTTGATTGCGGAGAAAGGCGCCGGATATTCGCTCACAAAGCTTGGCCTCGCTTTGCTCGGCCCGCGAGGCGTTGATCGGTTCCTGGAAGACATTCGAACGTTGTGGCTCATCCATTGGAATCTTGCGACCGGTGTCGAGAATCCACTTTTGGCTTGGGATTACCTGCTGAATCGTTGGCAAGATCCCGAACTTATTCCGAGCGTAGTCCTTAGGGCACTGCAAAAAGAAGTGATGAGAGAGAGAACAACGGCCCTTCCCCCGTGACCCTGGAACAGCACTTCAAAACCTTTCTGCACACCTATGTTCCTACTCGTAGTCGTAAGGGCGAAGTTCAGGAGGACAACCTGGATTGTCCGCTTGTCGAGCTTGAATTCATCGTAAAAATAGGTGATCGGGAACTTGATCGCTCGTTGGGTAAACGTGAAGCCATCTACGCATTTCGTCGGGACCAGAAGCCTGAGATCACAACTGAGCTTTTCGTTTACTGCTTGCACGACTTTTGGCTAAAGCGTCACAAGACCGAATCAACGCTTCCGCTCCGCGAGGTGGCACACGGGCATGGGAGCCCTGGCCAGATTTTGAAATTGCCCGAGGAAGACATCCGTGCTCGAGTTGAAGTCTTAGCACGACAGACTGGTGGGTTCTTCACCTACAATGAATCTGCAAACCTGCAGCAGATTCACAGGCATGGGAATAGGGAGAGTATCGATCTGCTGAAGGAGATTTACTCAGTGGAGTTGGTGCATGCCTGAGAAGAAGATTTCTGATCTTTTCCGTATCAGGAATCGTTTCCTGCGCTCGGCCCATCTCGAGCGGGACTTTCAAGACCCCACCGCCTTCGCTGGGTACGTTGTAACCGACTTTGCGCGGTCATGTCTAGGACGTGTGGCGTATGGTTTAAAGCCCAGATCCGGACAACGGGCATGGCGGATGACGGGTGATTACGGCTCCGGGAAATCCAGCTTTGCTCTACTGCTGGCCCATTTGTTTGCCGGTTACAGCACCAGCTTACCATCAGAGATTCGCGGGGCAGTTGATTTCCACCGGGTTGGCGTGCCCCATCCCAATTTTCTACCCGTGTTGGTGACGTGCTCTCGGCAAGCGTTGGGCACATCCATCCTAAAGTCTCTGCACTCCGCCTTGATTCAGGCATACGGACGGGGTGTCAAGTCAAAGCTCGCAATAGAAGTACAGCATCTCATCGAAACCAAACGGGAGCCCACAGAGGACCAGGTATTTGAGCTGATTCTCGATATTAATGGGCAAATCATCTCGGATTCGAACGGCAAGGGACTTCTCCTGATCCTCGACGAGCTTGGAAAATTTCTGGAATTCGCAGCGCTCCATCCTGAGCGTCAGGACGTATTCCTTCTACAGCGGCTAGCTGAAGCGGCATCGCGCAGCGGTGATGAACCCTTGTTCGTGGTCTGCCTGCTTCACCAAGGCTTCAACGCCTATGCCGATCGCTTGAATCAGCCAGCGCAACGCGAGTGGGAAAAGATCGCCGGGCGCTTCGAGGAAATCGTCTTCAACCAGCCGGTCGAGCAGGTCGCCAACCTGATTGCGTCGGCCATAAATGTCAGCACGCAAGAGATTCCAAGAGCACAGATTCACGACTTGGACCGAGCGATGGCGCGAACCATAGAATTGGGATGGTTCGGCTCCGCACCGACGAAGAATCTGCTGAACTGCGCACCTCAGCTATACCCTCTTCATCCCACGGTATTGCCTGTTCTAATTCGTACATTCCGGCGATTCGGCCAAAATGAACGATCATTGTTCAGTTTCCTTCTGTCCAACGAGCCATTTGGCCTACAGGCATTTTCGGAGAGGCGTGTACACAAAGAAGAGCGGTATTGCTTGCACAATTTTTACGATTATGTGCGGACGAACTTTGGGCATCGCCTGGTTGTTCAGAGCTACCGAAGCCACTGGAATCTCATAGATTCCGTGGTCGAGAGCTTTACGACGGAGGATGAGCTTCAAGCCAAGGTATTGAAGACGGTCGGCATCTTGAACCTGTTGAACGACGGCGACTTGTTGCCCACACAAGAATCCATCGTTTGCGCCATCGCTGGTGTTGAAGTTGCAGAGCAAAAGCAGGTTCGCGCCGCGCTCGATAGACTTCACAAAGAGAAGCGCATCCTCTATGATCGGGGCCGCGCGCGCGGTCTTTGCTTATGGCCTCACACCTCGGTTGACCTTGAAAAGGCATACGATGATGCCAGTCGTGCTATCGATACTCCGCAACGTGTCGCTGGTCTCATCAAGGATTCTCTTGAGTCGCGTCCCATCGTCGCACGGCGACACTACATCGAGACCGGCAATCTCCGACACTGGGATGTGCGGTACTGTGCTGTGATAGAGCTGGTTGGACTTCTTGAACAAAACACTACCGAATCCGATGGCGTAATCCTTGTTCCGTTGTGCGAGACGCAGGCGGAACGGGCGGCGGCGTTGGAGATTGCGAAGCGGCCTCAGTTCAGAGAGCGTCGCACTTGGCTTGCGGCTGTGTCGCGTGTTCCTTGTGCGAGCTTGGGGCCGTCGCTCATGCAACCACAAGGCGACTACCCATGGAACTGAAACGTCGCGTCAGAGTCCCCGGCTCTGGGCAGAAGATAATTACTCGCTCAGGGCTTACGCGCCTATCTTTCTGCAACAGCAAGAAACTACCTCTCGTTGTGAACGATGACGGCGTTCGGAAAGAATGGGTCGGCATAGGGTGGATTGATGTCGGCGAACCGCGCGGTGACGAAGTTCTGGTGATTGACGACCGTCCCAAGTTGACCGGGCGCTTCGGCATCGTCCTGCCGCAGAGTCAGCAGGTGATTCTGTTTGGCAAGCGGCGGCTTTGGAACAAAAGAGGAGACGCGGAGTTTCATTTACGCCACAGCCAAGCTTACGCGACGCCGGACAGCGAGTTACACTCCGCCTTCATTGGTGAAATCGGAAAAGACTTCTGCCCGGATGAATGACAGCCGAAAATCATCACGCCGAGATTTTTGCCGCAACTTGCTGGGCATGGCTGGCGGCGCGTTGGGTGTAGGCATCGGAGCAACCATGGCTGAAGACAACGCAACCAATCAAGCTCCCGCACTCGTGGGCGTCGCGTTACGATACCCGGAGAAGACCCTCTACCTCGGTCAGGTTTTCAAGGATACGACTAATTCCTACAAGTTCCTTTGGTTTCTGGGCATTCTTTCGATGATTCGGAAGAGCGACAGTTCCTCGCTGAAGATGGTGAACATTTTCACCGAGATGGCCGCAATCGCATGGCATCCAGTCTGTCTATACCGCCTTTCGCTCGGACGGCAGGATACTTTGCAGGATACGGTCTTGGAGATTAGGCAGAGCTCCAGTATTCACCCGAACGCGACTACCGATACCATCCGCAGGTTCATCGACGGATCTGCGGAGGCCAGAGCGAGCCTGGATTACCTCAAACGCAACGTTCCCACGCGGTTTCTTACGCCGTGGTTCGCGGATAAGCTGCGCGGTGTTGCGGATTACCGGCGAGACCGCCTAATTGCAGAAATGGCAAGGGAGAGCCAGCGGACGCCTCTTGCTAGCCCCTACTGGTTCGATGGCGGCTCCATCCGGCTCAACGACTCATGGCGAGCGTTCTTTGTCGAGAATATGGCGGTCGTGCAGGCGTTCGCCGAGTATCACCTCGCACACTACTTGCAGGCGCGCAATCCCAACGTCCCCGGTGTTGTGAACAAGATGCACGCTCAGGCGGAACGTCAGCTTACCGCCGCTCGCCAGTTCTGGCGGCTCGTCCGTGCGGGCTTCGAGAAGTCCGGCAAGTCGGAGCGATTCCGGGACATCTACTCAGAGCGACCATTAGGCGACACCTTCGCCATCGACCATTTCCTTCCGTGGAGCTTTGTTGTCCACGATTTACTCTGGAATCTGACGCCGGTCGAGTTGGCGACGAACTCCAGCAAAAATGACGTGCTGCCTGACCTCGACCTTTACCTGCCGCGTCTGGCGACACTCCACTTCGGCGCCATTGAGGCGGCAAACACGAAACCAAAGATGTTGGAGGACTACACGGACTGCTTCAAGCTGGATGCGCCGGGACTGCTGGCGCTGGGCCAGGACGGGTTGATCGCTAAGTATCGCGAGGTCATTGTGCCGCAAGCTCAGATCGCCATGAACCAAGGCTTCCAGTCTGGGTGGATGCTGCGGAACTGAGGGCGCATCGCGTGAAACCGTTCGGCACTATTGAACAAGATCGAATCGTGGCGGACGATGACCTGTTCGTTGTCGCCAGAGACAAGTATCCCGTCTCGCCGGGCCACACGCTCATCATCGTCAAGCGTGCGGTCGCCCGCTTCCGCGAACTGTCCCCGCAAGAAAAGGCTCGCCTCATTCACTGGATTGACTGGTGCATCGACCACCTGCAAACCACGATCCAGCCTGTGCCAGATGGCTTTAACGTTGGTTTGAACGACGGAGTGGTGGCCGGTCAGACTGTTGGCCAACTGCATGTGCACGTCATTCCGCGCTACCACGGTGATGTTCCCGACCCACGCGGGGGCATTCGTTCCATCATACCGGACAAAGCCAAGTACTGGGCATAGCCCGGCTGGGCGCCACAGCAGGGCGCAGACTGGGAACCAGAGAAAGAGCAGTTGCTCCAGAAGTTCTGTCACTCGCTTTTCAATCCAGACGCCGATGAGATTTTCCTTAACAGGCGGCTGCTCCCTGCGTCAACTCGACTTCAACGATCCCCTCACTGTCAGCATCTTTAAGGAGATCCACTACCTCGGCAATTGGGTGGTGAATTTTGATGAACTGCTCGACCGTCGCCAATTGCTGAATCAGGGGGTGAAAGTCATCCGCTACAAACAAGGGGTGACTCAAGGCCGCAACATTCTGATTTCGTCCGCCGCACCGCTAAGCCTGCTGAGATCGATGGTCTTCAGCCGTGTGAAGGATCTGAACCTTGAATTGAGCGACGAAGAATGTCGCGAACTGACCGAAAAGTTCATCAACGACGCGAACGAGATATCAGGCGACATCGTTCTTCGCGCTGCCAAACGAGGTCGCAATGCCAGCGAACTGATGGGCGTGGTCCTTAGCCGCCACATGATTCGCCAGGAGCTTGGCGCGAACCGACGCTTTGGGTGGTATTTCCTAGATGACTACGCGCAGTGGCTTGGCCAACGCGAGGAGCAGATTGCCGACGTCCTCGCACTCACTCCCGAACAGACGCCCGACGGGAAGCTTCAACTCACCGTCGTCATTTCCGAGTCGAAATACATCGATGTTGCAAGCCTAGCGACCAAACGCAAAGAATCTCAAAAGCAACTGCGCGATACCGTCCGCCGCATCAATGACGCTATCTTCGGCGACCCGAAGCGCCTCGACCGCGATTTATGGCTCTCGCGCTTCTCCGATTTGATGCTGAACGGGATTCAATTTCCTGCTAACTCACCCATTGATTTGGCCGCCTGGCGCAGAGCCGTGCGGGAAGGCGAGTGTGGGATCTACCTGCGGGGATACTCGCACATCTTCGTCTCTGGGCCGGCCGACTCGTCAGAGTGTTCTGACTTCGCCGCCGTGGCCGAGACAGAGCACTCCTACCAGGAAGTATACTCACGGGCACGTCTGCGCGAGCTGGTCTTGAGCTATTGGAAGGACTCGAATCCAACGTCAATTCGACAGGCCATCGCCGGGGAGAATATCTGGTATGAGGCGACGTACCGTAAACCGTCAGAGCGCGTGCAAATTGTTCAGCGGCGGAAACGGGATGACGACTCGCCGGGGGAAGGTGGAATCTCGGCAGGAGGTAACGGTCAGGGGCCACAGCTAAAGCCGACTGCCCCGCCGGCACCACCTGCACCTGTATCAATTGTCCAACCGCAACGGCCCATCACTGCTGCTGGTTCACCGACGGACTGGGCTTACCCGAAAGTCAGCCAACTGCTTGAGGACTACCACGGCAGCACACAGGACAGCGTCGCCGATGCCGAATGGCTCAAGCAGGTCGAAAGCCTGTGCAAGGGGGCACTGCAGCAGTTCCAACTCCAATCCAAGCTTCTGACCAGCACCCTGACGCCGAACGCAGCTCTTTTGAAGTTCCAGGGAAGCGCCAACCTGACCGTCGAGCAGGTGTTGCGACGGCGCTCCGAGTTTCTGACCACGCACAAGCTGAACGTAATTTCAGTCCGAGCGGAACCTGGGATTGTGGCCATAGCTATCGCCAGACCAAACCGCCGCGTGCTGCATCTGCCGGAAGTCTGGAAACGCTGGAACCCTGATTGTACCAGGGGAAATCACGAGTTGCTGATTGCAGTTAAAGAGGAAGACAGCAACCTCCTGTTCCTGTCACCGAAGTCAAACGCACCGCATGCGCTGATTGCTGGGTCCACCGGGAGTGGGAAGTCGGTGCTGATGCAGAACATTATCTTGAGCATCGCCTGCACGAATACGCCGGAGCAGGCGAAGATCGTCCTGATCGACCCAAAATTCGGCGTGGACTACTTTGCTTTCGAGGGCCTACCACACTTGCAGGGCGGCATTATTGACGACCAGCAAAATGCCATAATGACTTTGAACGAACTCGTTGGCGAGATGAATCGACGCTACACGGTTCTCAGGGAGAACAGGGTGTCCAACATTTTCGACCTGAACACAAAAACAAACCCGACCGAGCGGCTGCCGTTCTTATGGATCATCCACGACGAGTTCGCTGAATGGATGATGACGTCGCGGTATGCCGAAACCGTTTCGGACATTGTGAGCCGCTTGGGTGTGAAGGCGCGCGCAGCCGGCATTTCGTTGGTTTTCGCTGCGCAGCGGCCCGATGCGAATGTCATGCCGATGCAACTCCGAGCCAACCTAGGCAATCGACTTGTGCTTCGCGTGGATGGCGAAGGAACATCCGAAATCGCTCTCGGCGAGAAAGGTGCAGAGCGGCTACTTGGCAAGGGACACCTGGCCGCGAAGCTGGAAGGCGAATCGCAAATCATTTTTGGCCAAGTGCCGTTCGTTGACGGGGAGTTCCTATCACAGGTTGTGCTAGGTCTGAAAGAAAGACCTTAGGAAGATCAAAATTGAGCGATCGGCTTACCGCCATCCGCGATTACTTCGCCACGTGGGAGCACGGGGCCGTGGGAACCCTACTCAGAAACGACTCTATCTTTATCACTGGTGTCTTGAAGTCGCCACCACACCTCAGACGTCCCTGCGGCGAAGTGGTATCTCATGCTCTATCTCTGCATCCTCAATGCTACGGCTGTAGGGTTCTTCGCGTGGGTGTTTCAGTGGATGCCGATTTGGTGTCTCGTCGTCGTGGGCGTTGGTGCGTTCCTATGGCAGTTTTGGACGGCTACGGCGTGGGCGCATAAAGAGGACGAAACGGGCGGAGAAGTTTGGTCAAAGCACCTACAACTTCCTTCCCCATCGGGAGGTTGTGGGAGCGTTTAAGATCTTCGATCTCATCGCTGGAGCGATTGAAGGGGTAATCGAATGAAAGCGCAAGAAGTAGCTGGGTGCCTGTTCTGTAATGATTTCGCCGCCGGGCGGGATGTTGTCTGTGAAAAGGGGGACTTCTTCATGCGTTGGGATCGCTACCCGGTGTCTGAAGGCCATCTTCTGGTAATCCCGAAGCGACATGTCGAGTGCTTTGCGAAGCTTTCCGTCGAGGAGAGCGAAGGGCTTGGTGCAGCCATCAATGAGGCAATTGAACTTGTCAAAGCAAAGGTGCGCCCGGATGCGGTGAACATTGGAATTAATGATGGGGCAGCCGCAGGACAAACCGTTCCCCATCTGCATGTGCACATCATTCCGCGGTCGGCTGGCGACGTTGAGGATCCGCGGGGAGGGGTTCGGGGAATAATCCCAGGGAAGGCTCGATATTGAGAGCATCTTTGAGTGGAGTTTTTCTGATACCACCCCTTGTCAAAGTGCTGTAGGGGCGACGGCACCTTTTTACAAAGCCACGGCGCAAAAGCGTGGGGCAACAGTCCGAGCTTTGACCTTGTCCAACTCAAAAACGCTGCCAAGGAAGTGGGAATACGGTTTCCGATATCTTATGGTGCAGAGAACGACTACCGCACGCTCACCGACCTGGTTTACGGCTCAACCTCTAAGCCGCGACCACCGGAGAATATCGCGCACGATGCGTTAGCCGATGCTCGTTTTCAAGCCCGCGTTTGTGCCCAAGCATTGCAGCAAGTCGAGCGCTGGAAAGCGCGTGACGCGGCGATCCAGGCCTGAAACCTTTGGACCCACGAAGCGCGTTATTTCCCCAAGGCCTTCTGTGTTGCCGGCATTCGGTGTCGATCTTGAACGTACGGAGGGAAGGGAGTTATTTATGCGACAGAACGCGTCCTGGGCGACCGTGGCACTAGTGTTGGCGTGCCAAACTGCTGCCTATGGGCAGGGTGCGTCCCCTAAGGCGGCGAGCACTCTAACGCCTGCTGCCCCAATACCCGTGGTCCAGCAACCAACAGTTTCAAAGGACTTAACGGAGGTCGCAGCTCAGCTCGGTGCGATTCAGTCAGCGATTGACAAGCTCACGGAGAAGGCCGACAAGACGGATTACAGGCCCGCGACGTTTGGCCTTCTTGGTATTCTGATAGGCGGCATTATTACCTTTCTAACGACCTTTTTTATGCAGCAAAGACTCATTACGCACCAACAGGATCTAGCGGAGAAGGCCGCTGAACATACCAGGGAACTCGCCGACGACAAAGCGGCGCAAGAGCGCGAGCTGGCGGGGAATCGAGCAAGACTTGAGATCGGCAATTCTTTTGTTCAATGGCAACTTAAACAGTTGTCGGAACTGTATGGGCCGTTGCATGCGCTGCTCCGACAGTCGAATGCGCTGTACCGCCACATGAACACGGTGCTTGCAAAGAGGGACCCGACGCGGTTTCAGCTGCAGCAGGGCTTACCTGGCGATGACTTCGACAACATGGTATTTGAGATCTACTTGAGCGGACAGTGGGTTCGTTTCCGCACGATCATGCACATCAGCAAGGTGTATGGGCAGGGATACGGCATCGAGGACTATTTCAATGAGTTGGTCGCGATTGGCGGTCGGATGGTGAAAGTCATCGCCGAGGGGGCGGGATATGTCCGGCCGGAACAATCGGACTTGGTTTCTATTTTTGGAAAGTACCTTGCGCACTATTCAGTCCTTGATCGACTCCATTCCCATATGAAAGCCCAATGGGATGCTCCGGTGCATGGTGTGTCGGCACCGACCATAGAGGTAGATGAGTCAGCCGTTTTTCCTCAGGAGATACAAGACTTAGTCGACGCCGGCTTTGGCGCGATTACCAGGGAGCTAAATGAGTGGCGCGCGAAGGCAGCCGCTTAGTACGGGGCAAGGCAAAGCATCATATTGCCAATCGTCGCGACTGGAGAAGACGCCCTAGAAGCGAAAGGTCTCGACGACCTCGTCTCGTCGACGGATCGGTTCTATGAGGAACACACTGTCGAATATCCGGGAACTGGAAGGTTCGTTGGTCCGTCTCATCGCCTACGCCTCGCTGACGGGCCGCGACATCACCCTGGAGCTCGCGCAGGAGACACTGAAGGAACTGAGCGCCGAGCGGGCCAAGGTCATCACGCTGACTGCCATCCAGCACACGGTGGCCGACTTCTATCGCGTCAAGGTCGAGGAACTCAAATCCAAAGATAGAAACCAGGGTGTGGTCTTGCCGCGCCAGGTCGCCATGTACCTCAGTCGGACACTCACCGCCTCCTCGCTGCCGGTTATCGGCGAGGCGTTCGGCGGAAAGGACCATACGACAGTGATTCACTCCTGCGAGAAGATCAAGCGGAGGCTCGTAACTGATGAGGCGTTCCGGCGACAAATCGAATCCCTCTCCCAATCGATCACCTCTTAGCCGTGCTTAGGGGCAGCCACAAGGGGCTGCCCCCACACACCCCGGATCTGCACTTCGCGCTTCGCATCTCGTATTCATCGTTGCCTAAACAGAACTGTTTACGTATTATCCAGCCATGCTAACCCTTGTGACGGGTGGGACCGGCTTCGTCGGCACCGCCATAGTTCGCCTGTTACTTTCGGAAGGGCATACCGTCCGGGCGCTGGCTCGGCGCGGGAGCAACCTCCAAAATCTCGACGGCCTCGATATTGAGTTGGCCTTTGGCGATCTCCTTGACAAGGAAACGCTACGACACGCTCTCAAGGGATGCCGGCGGCTCTACCATGTCGGGGCACACTACTCGCTCTGGGAGCCCTCATCGGAGGTCTTTTACCGAGTCAACGTGGACGGCACAAGAAAGCTCTTGGAAGCCGCCATGGAGGAAGGGGTTGAGCGGGTTGTCTACACCAGCACCGTCGGCACGCTCGGCTACCGGCAAGATGGCGGCCCAGCCGACGAGGAGACACCGGCCAGCCTTGACCAGATGACTGGCCACTACAAGCGGTCAAAATTTCTGGCCGAAGAAGAGGCGCGAGGGGCCGTGCTTCGCGGTCTGCCGGTCGTCATCGTCAACCCGAGCACCCCGGTTGGACCCCGCGATATTAAACCCACTCCAACTGGTCAGATCATCGTCGATTTCTTAAACCGTCGAATGCCGGCGTATATCGATACTGGCCTGAATTTCATCGACGTAGCAGATGTGGCCCGAGGTCATCTGCTCGCCGCCGAACGTGGCCGGGTCGGAGAGCGATACATCCTCGGCCGGAGCAACCTGACCCTGCATGAACTCTTCGCCATCCTGGGACAGATCGCACAGCTCCCGCCGCCAAGAGTCCGTGTACCGTATCAATTGATCCTGCCGTTAGCCTATGCAAACCACTGGCTTTCCCATTTCATCACCAAGAAACCGCCACGAATCCCCTTAGAGGGGGTGAAGATGGCCAAACGGCGCATGTTTTTTGACGCCTCCAAGGCTGTGCGAGAGCTGGGGCTACCGCAATCGCCGATCGAACAGGCGCTTGAGGAGGCCGTCCACTGGTTTACCAAACACGGATATGTGACAAGATAGCCATACGGTACAGACGGCGTGCAACTCGTAGAGACTAGCGGCTGGATAGATCTTTTCCGAGCTTTACCATAAACCCTATCCCCTAACCCCTATACCCTGTTTTTTCAGAGTCTCTGCCAGAGCCATTGCGGCGTCAGGCGGAGCGCGTAGGCCGAGAGGAGCGTGAAGTAGTTGGTGAGCAGCAGACTGCCGACAACGACCAGGAAGATCCCGCCGACGGCGCTGACAATCGGTACCAGATGTTTCAACTGGTCAAAATAGTTGAGAAAGCGATTGAGGGCGAGGGCACTCAAAAAAAACGGGATGGCAAGGCCGAGCGAGTAGGCGCCGAGCATCAGGATCCCCGTGTAGGCGGTCTTGGCTGTGCTCGCGTACAGCAGGATGGAACCCAGGATCGGGCCGACACACGGGGTCCATCCGGCAGCAAAGGTTACCCCCACAATGAACGCACCCAGATATCCGGCCGGCCGATCATGCAGCTCGATCCGGACCGTCCGGCTAAGAAACGGGAGCTTGAGGAAGCCGGCAATGTACAGGCCGAACAGGATGACCAGCACGCCCCCGACCTTCCTGAGAATCTGCTGGTAGTCAAACAGGAGCTGACCCAGCAGACTGAAAGAGGCGCCCAACGACATGAAAACCACGGAAAAGCCGAAGATGAAGCAGAGGGCGTTCAGCATGATCGCCCGGCGTGTTCTAACATTGTTCACTGAACCCGACAGTTCACTGAACGAGAGGCCGGTTACGAAGGAGAGGTAGGAGGGAAAGATCGGAAGTACGCAGGGTGAGAGGAAAGAAAGGATCCCGGCCCCCAGGGCCATCCAGATGGTCAATGCTTCGCCGTTCTCCAACATCAGCAGCCTATCTCGTCTTGGCCTTGCCCTACTCGGAGAGCGCTGCCTTCGCCTGGTCGGCCACGACGACCAGGACGTAACCATCCGGTCTGAGATAGGTGCGCGCCACTCGCAGGATATCCTCCTTGCTGACGCCATCGATCAGCGTCCGGTAGCGGTCCGCATAATCTAAACCTAGCTTGTAATACTCCACCGAGGAAATCAACCCGGCGAGTTTCGCGTTGGTATCGAGCCGAAGGGGAAAACTTCCGGTGAGATACGACTTCGCATCAGCCAGATCCTGATCGGTCACCCCCTGCTCCCGGATCCGATGAAGCTCACGCACCACCTCCTGTATCGCAGGTCCAGCGGTCTCATTCTTCGTCTGCAACACCACCTGAAACGATCCTCGCTCCAAGCCGGGAGAGAATTGGGAGCTTACATCATAGGCCCAGCCCTTTTGCTCACGTATTCGCTCTACCAGGCGGGAGGAAAATCCGCCTCCGCCCAGGATGTAGTTCATGACCGTCAAGGCATAGAAATCCGGGTTATCCCGCCGGATTCCTTGATGGCCGAGGACGATATTCGCCTGTGTCACGCTCCGGTCGACCTTTTTGACGACAATCTTTCCCTGAAGCGGCGCGGGCTCCGTCGCCCGCTCCACTGTCGCCCTGCCTTTTGGCCACGAGCCAAGCAGCGCACGGATCCGGCCGGTGATCTCGTTTCGGTCGACGTCGCCCACCACCGTGATAAAGGCCCGTTCCGGAGTGTAGTGATCGCGATAGAACCCCGCAATCTCATCCCTGGTGATCGCGGCAAGGGTCGTCTCGCGTCCCTCCAGCGGGCGACCGTATGGGTGGCTCCCAAAGACCAGATCGTCGAATATCTCCTGAGCCACCTCACCAGGATCCTCCTGCCGTTTCCGTAACGCCGCCCTAAGCTCCTGCACCTTCCTGGTGATCTCCCCTTGCTCAAAGGCCGGATGAAGCAGGACATCCGCCAGCAGCTCCAGCCCCTTTGGTAAATCTTTCCTCAACACGGTCAGATCCAGTTCGCTCAGATCCCGACCAGCAGATGAAGAGAGGGAGGCGCCGATAAAATCTACCGATTCATCGATCTGGGCGGCCGTCCGAGTCACCGTGCCTCTCGACAGCAGCAGGGCCGTCAGATTGGCTAGCCCCGCACGCCCCTCCTGCTCCCACAGGGAGCCCGCTTGTACCATCACTTTGATGGTGACAATCGGGAGCGCCCGGCTGCTTCTGACCAGCAGCGTAAGCCCGTTCTCCAGAACCTGCCGTTCGGCTAACGGGGCCGCCGCCACGAGCACAGGCTGCAGCAGGAGTAGCAGGAGACCCAATATCGTAATCAGCCGGTATCGTCGCATCGCGCTATTTATCGCCTTTCGCTCCTTGCACCAAACCCCCCTCACCCCCTTTATCAAAGGAGGGCGCTGGGGGGATTTACCTCGCACCGGGCGCAGCAAGCAGCGCCCCTACACCCTGAACTCCACACTGAGGGCAGCCACAAGGGCTGCCCCTACTTCTTCATTTTCTCCGGGATCAGCACCGCGACGGTGCGGTGATCTGGGGTCAGGTAGACTCTCGCGACCCGTTGCAGATCCGCCGCCGTGACGGCGCGGATACCGGGGAGGTACGCCTCCCATGCGCGCCAGCCGGCCACGATCTCATACTCGGCCAGTTGCCTAGCCAGATTGAACACCGAATCCTGCCCGAAGAGGAAGCCGGCTTCGATCTGATTCTTCGCCTTCTGCAGCTCCCGGTCCGGGATAGGCTCGTTCTTCACACGCTCGATCTCTGCCGTCAGAGCCGTCTCAACTTCTTCAGCCGTTTTGCCCGGCATCACGCTGGCGTAAAACGGGAAGAGGTTCGGGTCGATGCTTTCCCGGTCATACCCCCCGCCAGCAAACAGGGCAAGCTGTTTCTCGTAGACCAGGCTCTTATAAATCCTGGCGCTCTTGCCGCCGGACAGGATATAGGCCAGAACCTCGAGGGCAAAGTTATCGGGGTGTTTCAGATTCGGGACATGGTACCCCATAAACACAAACGGCAGTTCCGCTTCCTTCTTCAGGACAAGCCTCCGCTCTCCCCGTTGCTCCGGTTCGATGGCGCGGACTAAGGGCGGGTCAGCAGCCCGCGGAATCGCGCCGAAGTGCCGTCGGATTTTCGGAAGCAACTCGTCGCTCTTGAAATCGCCGACCACGATCAGCACGGCGTTATTCGGCACATAGTAGGTGTTGTAGTGGCGTACCAGATCCTCCCGGTCCAGCTTCTCGATGTCCGACATCCAGCCAATGACAGGCTGCCGGTACGGGTGCACCTGAAACGCAGTCGCCCCCATCACCTCCCTCAGGGCAGAGATAGGCTCATCTTCTGTCCGCAGCCGGCGCTCCTCCATAACTACTGCCCTCTCCGATTCCGCCTCCTTCCGATCAATGAGGAGACCACGCATCCGATCGGCCTCGAGCTCTAGGGCCAGTTCGACCCGATCCGAGGCAAACGTCTCGAAGTAGCCGGTATAATCCTCGCTGGTGAAGGCGTTGTCGCGACCGCCGTTTCTCTTGATGACCCTCGAAAACTGGCCTGGCCCCAGCTTCGAGGTCCCCTTGAACATCATGTGCTCCAGCAGGTGAGACAGGCCGGTGGTTCCGGGTTGCTCGTTGCGCGCGCCAACCCGATACCAGATGTGGATCGTTACCACGGGCGCCTTGTGCTCTTCAAGCAGCAGGATCTTCAGTCCGTTATCGAGCGCCGACTCCTTCACCCTGGCCGCGACTTGCGCGTCCACGAGGCCTGGAACCAGGATAGCGCAGAGAACCAGCCAGGCCATCGCCATTCCCTGTCCTCGCAGGCGCTGTATCCGCTGTCTCATCGCCGCTGCCATGGCGCGCTAACGACTCGATCTTTCATATCTGACACGGACCGTCTGACCTACGCTGATGCCCATCTCCAGGGCGAAGCCTGCCGGGACCTCCAGCACCAGATCAGCCACGTGACTGACGATGGCGGGGGTCTCATGTGAACGCGGCGGAGCGACGTTCGCATCAATTGCCATGATCTTACCCTCCCGGATCCAAAGAATATCGATCGGGATCAGCATCCCCTTCATCCAGAATATCCGGCGCTCTGCCACGTCAAAGGGAAAGAGCATCCCTCCACCCTTTGGAAGCGATGATCGACCCCCTAGCCCCCTCGCCTGCTCCTGTGCGGTTCGCGCTACCTCAACGGCAATCGTGACCCGGCCGTCAATGACCACCCCGCCCCCTTGAAGGGCCGAGACATCAGAGGCCAGGAGTACGTATAGCAGAAGAGGGAAAAAGAAAGGGAGCCCCTGGATGAAGAGATTCTGAATCGCCCTCATTTCTCAGGCAGCTCTCCCAGTCGAACCGAGAGGGCGAGGGGCCGGCCATCCCTGAGAAGCTCGATCTTCACCTGGTCTCCCACCTTTCGTTCCCCATCCAGAAAGGCCGTCAGGTCGTCTATCGATGTCACCTTTCGGCTCTCGACCGCAACGATGATGTCCCCTCCCACACTGACCAGCATGTTACCGACCCGTGCCTTTCTTGTACTTCCCCTGATACCCGCACGGTCCACCGGACCTTTTGGAGAGACCTGCATCACCACGATCCCCTGTCGAACCGGAAGCTTCAGGGCGCTGGCCACCTCTGGCGTGATGTCCAGGCCGGCGACGCCCAGCCAGGGATGACTGACCCGCCCCTTGGCGATCAACTGGGGGAGCAGTCGCTTCGCCGTATCGATGGGGATGGCAAAACCGATTCCGACAGACCCGCCACTCGGTGTATAGATGGCGCTGTTCATTCCAATTACCTCGCCATGCGAGTTGAGCAGGGGACCACCCGAATTGCCGGGATTGATCGGCGCGTCGGTCTGAATGATGCCTCGAATCTGGCGTCCGCTCCCGGAGCGGAGTGTCCGACCCACCGAGCTGACCACCCCACGCGTGACCGTTCGATCCAGGCCGAATGGATTCCCAATAGCGATGGCCATCTGCCCAACCTGCAAGGCATCGCTACTTCCCAGTTTCAAAGGGAACAGCTTCTCCTTCGGAACAGAAATCTTTATCACTGCCAGATCGTTGCTAGAGTCACGGCCGATCAACTTTGCCGGCACCTTACTCTTATCGGTTAACGTCACCTCCAGACTGTCAGCCTCTTCCACCACATGGTTATTAGTCAGGATATACCCCCGGTCATCCACCACGAAGCCCGATCCAGTCCCTTTCTGCGGCACCGCATTAAAGAACACATCGTACGCTAAAGCGGTGCTGGTAATGTGAACGACGCCCGGGCTGGCATGTTTATAGACTGAGATGATGATCTGTTCTTCAGGGCTGAGACCAGGGCTTTCCGCCTGGGTTTTTTGTGCCCGAGCGTGGGTCCCAACTGCGAGGCACCCGACAGTCAAGAGCGTAGCCAACACTGCGCGCCGAATCTGAACAGAAAAGTGGGCCGACAAATGTCTCGCTCCTTCGATTGCGTCAGTAGCCAAAAAAGAAACGTGGACCCTCCGTCCACCTCGATGACTGTAGAACACCACCGTGGGCTTGTCAACGTCCAAGGCGGCTAATCCAGCTTTGCGAGCAATTAGAGTCTACAGGGCGGGGCCCATAGCACTTCCCCCCCTCTGGCCTCGTACTCCTACGTTGAAATGTATTTCTCCGGCGACTGCTCAAAGGCCCGCTTGCAGCCTACAGCGCAGAAGTAGTAGGTCACCCCTTGATAGACGGCTGTGGCCGCCGCCCGATTTTCATCCACCATCATCTGACACACGGGATCTTTAGCCATCGCGTTCCCTCCGCTCACCTGGCATACTTTCGGTCGATTGCCGCTCTAATCTCCGCGATCTTCTTTCCCTGCTTGTACATGGCATACGCATCCAGCGTAATGTCTTGGCACATCACTCACGTGTCCGCATGCCGATCCGCGTAGCAATCCAGGTTGTTCTGATGGCCGGCCATTCTACCGCAACCGCAATAGCACGGCATTTGCTCGATCAGTTCCGGCACTTCCTTGGCGATTCGATAGGTTTCTGCCAGCTTCCCAGTGAACAATGCCGGAGAGGGTGTAGCCGGCCGCGGCCGTCTCGGGATTGCCTGAGCCGCACTATCGCCTCCTGCTGCCCAACTCGCTGCTCCGCGCCAATCAGCGACAGGCGCGACGAGAAGGCCGAGCAGGCCTCCGGCAAAGATCCTGAGAACCGATCGCCTGTCTGCGTGTATCGCACAGGTAGATTCGGGCTGCTTTACTTCATCACGCTCCATAAGCCTTCATTCACCCCTTCCTTGTGTGCATTGTGTCTGGTGAGTCTTTTGAGTCGAGTTAGGGTGTTTGGTTTATGACGTCGTCACGGCCATAGGCCGAAATCTCCGCAATCGGAGGGCATTACTGACCACGGTGACTGAGGAGAGCGCCATGGCTGCGCCGGCCAGGACCGGACTCAGCATCACCCCAAACAACGGGTACAGGACGCCGGCGGCCACCGGGATCAGGACCACATTATAGGCAAATGCCCAAAACAGGTTCTGCTTGATGTTCCGCATCGTCAGTCTACTCAACTGCAGCGCCGTCACGACGCTTCGCAGGTCGCCCCCGATCAGGGTGATATCGGCCGCTTCCATCGCCACATCGGTCCCTGTTCCGATGGCGATCCCGACATCGGATTGGGCCAGGGCTGGGGCGTCATTGATCCCATCGCCCACCATCGCCACCAGCTTTCCCTGCGCCTGGAGCGTGCGGACCTGAAGCGCCTTGTGTTCCGGCAGGACCTCAGCCAGAACCTGATCGATCCCGACCTGCATGGCGATGGCCTCGGCGGTCCGACGAGTATCGCCGGTGATCATCATCACGTCAATGCCCAAGTCACGTAGCGCGGCCACCGCCGCCTTCGAATACGGCTTCACGACGTCCGCAACGGCCACGATGCCGAGGAGCCGGGCATTGGCTGCAACAAACATCGGCGTTTTGCCTTCTCCTGAAAGCGCCTCCGCCTGCTCGCCCATCCCGGCAAGGTCGATCCCGCGCTCCTGCATCAGAGCGTTATTGCCAAGGAGGACCTCCTGCCCCTCCACGACGGCTCTGATCCCATACCCCGGGATCGCCTTGAACTCCTGCGGATCGGTCACGTCGAGCCCCTTCGCCTTGGCGTGATCAATGATCGCCTGCCCAAGCGGGTGCTCGGAGCCTCTTTCCGCCGATGCCGCCAGTCGGAGTAGCTCCCGCTGGGCGGAGTTCCAGGTTTCGGGTTCCAGGTTCCGGGTCAACAACAACTCGGAACTTGGCACTTGGAACTCGGAACTTGGAACGATGTCCGTGACCGACGGTTGACCGACGGTCAGCGTGCCGGTCTTATCGAAGATGATCACGTTCACCTGGTAGGCCCGTTCAAGGCTCTCGGCGTTCTTGATCAGGACACCGTGCTCTGCCCCCTTCCCGATCCCAACCATAATCGACGTGGGCGTCGCGAGACCCAGGGCACAGGGACAGGCGATCACCAGCACGGCCACGAAGTTCGAGAGGGCAATAAGAAACGCCTGCTCTCCCCCGAGCAGCAGCCAGGCCCCGAAGGTTGCGGCCGCGATAACCAGGACGATCGGCACAAAGACCCCGGCGATCTTATCGACCAGCCGCTGGATGGGCGCCTTTGATCCCTGGGCCTGCTCAACCAGCCTGACGATCTGGGCGAGGACGGTCTCTTGTCCAACCCTGGTCGCCTCGAACTTGAAGCTGCCCATCTTATTCATTGTTGCGCCGACCACCTGATCGCCCGGCCCCTTCTCCACAGGGAGGCTCTCCCCGGTCAGCATCGACTCATCAAGCGCCGACCGGCCCTCACGGATGATCCCGTCCACCGGCACCTTCTCCCCAGGCCTGACCAACACCAAGTCGCCGGCCCTGACCTCCTCCACCGGGATATCTTGCGTGAGGTCACCACGGATGACCCGAGCGGTCTTGGCCCGAAGTCCCATCAGTGCCTTAATCGCCTCAGAGGTCCGACCCTTCGCCTTGGCCTCCAGCCACCTCCCCATGACGATCAGGGTCATCAGGATGCTCGCTGTGTCGTAGTAGGTCATCGCCCCCATCCCCATCGGCGCGATGGCCGCAGGGAAGAAGGTGAGCGCCGCACTGTACAGGTAGGCCGCATTCGTTCCGATCGACACCAGGGTATTCATGTCGGCGGTTCGGTGTTTCAGGCTCATCCAGAACCCTCGATGAAACTGCCAGCCGACCCAGAACTGTACTGGTGTGGTGAGAACAAAGAGTACGTAGGGGTTGAATAGCGGTGCCGGGGCCCACGGAAACCAGTCCGGAAAGCTGCCTAGCAGGATGGGGAGGCTCAGGACCGCCCCAACCAGAAACCTGGTCCGAAGCAGGCGGATCTCTGCATCTGCTGTCGCCTTCTCCTGATCGGGCGTTGGGGCAGCAGCCATGTCCGGGACAGCATACCCGGCCGCTTCGATTGAGTTGCGCAGGTCAGCCGGCTGGGTGACGGAGTCGAGATAGGTCACGCTCGCCCGCTCCGTTGCGAAGTTGACGGAGGCGGAGACCACCCCCGGAACTTCCAGCAACGTCTGCTCGATACGCTGCACGCACGAGGCGCAAGACATCCCCCGGATCGGAATCTCGATCACCCTCGTGCTCGCGCCTCGCACCTCGGGCGCTACACTCAAACCCCCCCCCGCCCCCCCTTTGGCAAAGGGGGGGCGGGGGGATTTCGCATCTCGCGCCTCGTACTGTTCAGCCACATATTGCTCTGGCGACTTGTCGAACGCCTCCTTACAGCCCACCGCGCAGAAATAGTAATCTACCCCTCGGTAGCGGCTCGTGCCTGCGGCCTCTTCGGGAAGCACATCCATGCCACAAATCGGGTCTCTTGCCATTACCAGCTTCCTAACTCTTGGCGTCTGCCGCCGAGACCTCCTCGATCGGCCAAGAGGCTAAACAGCATGACAACGGAACGAGGCGTCCCCGCCCAGACCTGATCCTCAAACGAACGGTAACTCTCTTCGCCTATCAAGACCTTTCTGTAGAGATCGATCACCCCGCGACGCCGTCTGAGCACCTGAAACCACAGCCAGGGAAACCGATGGGCCGCACGGCTCAGCCGGCCAGCAGCCTCAAGCGCCGGCGTGATCTCCGTCGAGATGGCCGTCTGATACCACTGGAGATCACCGCCGTGGCTCCCCGCCCTGACAATGGCCTTGGCTGCCAGTTGTCCGCTCTGGATAGCGTAGTAGATCCCTTCCCCTAAAAAGGGATCGACCAGACATGCCGCGTCACCCGTGAGAAGCGCGCGTCCCCGGTGAAGCGGGCCGGTCCCGTCATGATAGACCGGGATCATCGCCCCGGTGGTCCGCACCGCTTTGCCGTTGCTGAAGCCGCCGGCGCTGAGGAAGGCCGTGAGGCACGGCAGGGCCCGCTTTGCCGACCTACGGTCGATCGATACGCCGACAGAGGCCACCCCACGCTTCGGAAAGGCCCAACAATAGCCCCCTGGGGTCCTGCCCACATCGATGATCACCCGGCCCCTCAGCGCTGCCTCACCAGCGCTCGTCAAGGGAAGCTCCGCGTCCAGCCCCACTGCCATTGGCTGCGCGCGATCCGGGAACAGATCCCGGGCGACAACGCCGCAGGCGCCATCAGCCCCGATCACAAAGTCAGCGATCGCCGTCCGCCCGCCGAGATCAACCTCGACACAGTTCGCCGATTCTTTGACGGATCGCACCACCTGTCCATCCTGCAACTCGGCGCCGGCGTCAACCGCACGGCCGCACAGGGCCTGATCGAACGTGTCGCGCCAGACCATGTAGGCCACCGGCTCCGAAAAGGTCGCCTCGACCGGATTGCGACCGCGCCAGGTAAAGGTGAGGTTGGTGATCGACTCCTCGTTCAACTCGCCCAGATCGAACGGAAGCAGCCGCTCCACCCGCCGCGACAGGCAGCCACCGCACGCCTTGTAGCGAGGCAGTCTTCGCCGTTCCAGTAGAAGCACCCTAGCACCCGCCTTCGCCAGCATCAGCGCCGCCGTCGCCCCGGCAGGCCCGCCACCAACTATGATCGTATCGTATCGCACCGGATCCCTCAGGCGCTACCGGCCGTAGCGCGAGAAGACCTCCAGAAGTTCCTCGATCTTCTTCTGTCGATCCTCCGCCCGCCCGGAGGCCATCGCCTCTGCGACACACGATTCAATATGACGGCCGAGGAGAATCTTGTGAACCTGCTCCAACGCGCCTTGGATGGCAGAGAGTTGGAGCAGGATATCGACGCAGTACTTCCCCTCCCCCACCATCCGCTGCACACCCTGCACCTGGCCCTCGATCCGACTCAGGCGACCCATCGCTTTTTGCTTCATCTCCTCGTCAATCATCTCCCTCACCCCTATCTAGTCTAGTCGAAGCAATAGCTACCCTACTCCGGTAGAGTATACTCCCGCATGGAGATCCAGTCAATATCAACCCGAGTTGATCGAGCGGTCGCCATATCCCGAGAAGTGTCTGGCGTCAGGGAAGTGCAGCCGGCGCTGGCGATCAAGAGCAGGTAGCGACCGAAGGGGCCGCTGTTGATGGCGACTGCGCTCGACCTGTTCTCAGCCTCGCAATCTATTCTTGAGATCTCCACAATCCACCACCTCTTTTTCACAAGTGCGTGTTTTGTCGTCGGACGGCGCATCTGATGCGGGCGGCCTAGCGGCGCGAGCCGCAGCCCGGTCACTGCGCTCTTCCGCCCGAACGTCGCGGACA
>Ga0209514_10003564_pt1 | contig 22046 bp, 28 predicted proteins | sample Subgrocontami58m_FD_187452 | JGI IMG/M metagenome (GOLD analysis project Ga0209514, IMG submission 187452) | Subsurface groundwater microbial communities from S. Glens Falls, New York, USA - GMW37 contaminated, 5.8 m (SPAdes) (version 3) | ecosystem: Environmental > Aquatic > Deep subsurface >...
GCGCCCGCCAGAACCATGAAACATAAAACACCAAGACCACTCCCCCAACCGCCAGAAATACGAAAAATATTCTAACAAACAGATTCGTCATGAATTTGAAAAATCACCCAATTTCTGGTAGTATACCCCCCAAATAATCCTAGGTAAACTCTCTCCGCAAAACGGAGGGATTTTTTTAAGAGGAAAAATTGCTTTTTAAACAAAAATCGTAATTTTTATGTAAAATGTTCACAGAAAGAATGCGAGCACCAGATATGATGGAAGTCAGAGAACCCAGCTCTATCCTTGAATCCCAACTCCAATCGTTTTTCGTTCACATGCACGACAGGATCATGAACGGTACCTCCCGGCACGACAAAACCGAAAAAGACAGACAAGCGGAAGCTGCTCTTGAATATGCTTACGAAGTCCTGGTCAGAAACAACGAAATGTGTGACCTGGTTCAGGGACAGGAATATAAAACTATAAAAGACGGTGAAAAAAAACTCAAAGGAAAAACTGAGATCGGCAAAATCTTTTGTATCGACGGCCGAATCCCCAGAATATTTGAGAGTTTCGCAATAAATACCTGGGAAAAAGCGGCAGGCCTAATACGTGCACAAAGACGTGAATCCGACGGCAAACTGATTCCATCTTCGTCAAGTTTGGCCGAATCACTAGCGGCAAAAATAGACCCCGCGGATCCCGAAAAAGATCTTTTGGAAATCAACGCCGCGCACTACGACTCAACAAACCCCGAACATGGATGTGCCGCAATCAACTTAATCAAAAGAGCATTAACCAGAAATGCCAAGGAGCTTGATGCCGCAACGGGTGATGACAAAATAATGATCGAAGAGGATCTCGTCAAAAAAGCAGAGCTCGAGGAAATCCTCACACCTGAAGAAATAAAGTCAATATTAGACGCACCCACCCCGGAAGAAGCAAATTTAATAATTCTTGAAAAAGTGAACGTTGAGGCAATAACCAACTATTACAACGACATGCGGGTACAAAAAGGCCTTCCACCCCTAAAAAGAGTAGGAATATCAGCCTTATACGACACAGCCACAATGGGCCTGGAACTGAGGCAAAATGGGGACACGCTTTCGACAACCGCCATTACTAACAAACACATGGACGAGCTCCAAAATTGGGGTACGTCGTCCGGCAACGCTTTCGGAAGTTGCATAGAAGTACTTAATAATTCCGATATTTTTATCGATTTCTCACACAAACTTTTAGATCTGGAAACAGAAATTATTGAAAATTCAGAAGGTAAGTATAACGGAATTAATGACGAAATCGACTCTTATATCGGCAAACACTTGGACGATCTTACCGATGGCCAAAAGAAAGCACTAAAATTCAAAATATCAAGAAAAGTAGCGTTCCAATATTTAACTGGTCTCTCAAAAATCCCGGAGTCAGGACATCCCCAACATCCATTTGCGCGTCATAACGAAGCCTACATTGCCATTTCGGTACAGGGCCAATTCGTCGGAAAATACGATTTGGTAGAGCAGGAATTCGGAGCAAGCCCGGCAGACATTGATACCGCAGTCCATGAAACACTCGTTGCAAACCTGGTCATGGATGTTAACAAACTCAAACCGGGGTCAACCAGGGTCGGTTTTATATGCAGTTCCGTAAGCCGTTCCGATTGGGAAGACAACACGGAAACCCTAAAACGTGCAAGGGCAACAAATGCAGATTTAATAAGGGGAATCGCAAGAAACGACAAGCTTAAAGCACTGATGAAAGAGGGAAAATTTATACCAATACCGGTACTATTGGACGAAAATCGAAAAGTCATCGAAATTCCTGACCATTCCGCATACTTCTAACTTACCTGTTGCCTAAATCCAAGCAGTCTGGTATATTTTTGCCCAAAGGACTTCAATCCGCCTCCGGCGGAAAAGCCCTTTTTTGGGATCTAAAAAGGATATAATTAAACCAATTCACATGGCAGCAGTCCACATATCGCTTGCGGCAGAAAAAGTATTTTCAATCGGTTTCTTTCCCGTCACAAACAGCATGGTCTTTACCTGGATCGTAACAATTGTACTTTTGGGCTTCGCATTCCTGGCAACCAAAAAGATTGAACGAGTCCCGAGAGGGTTCCAAAACCTTGCAGAAATCATGATCGACGGGCTCTATAATTTGATAGCTTCCATCGCACCTGCCGACAAGACAAAAGCCTTTCTGCCAATTATCGCAACTTTTTTCTTCTTCATATTATTCGGCAATTACTTGGGCCTCCTTCCCGGTGTCGGATCAATTGGTTTTTATGAGGAACACGCAGGCACAGAAATTGCAAAAGTCACGGAGGAACCAAACGTGTCAAAAGATGAAAATTATGAACCAACCTCAAAACCATCCGAACCAGCTGATCCATCTGCACCATCCAACCAGCCTTCCAAAACCTTTGTCCCCTACCTGCGTGCAATGAATTCGGACCTCAACACTACCATGGCACTTGCAATTGTATCTGTCATAATCACCCATTACTTTGCAATTAAATATCTGGGGATTGGCAGCTACATCGGAAAGTTTTTAAGCCTTAATCCGATTTTTCTATTTGTTGGAATATTGGAACTTTTTGGGGAACTGACAAAAATCGCCTCGCTTTCATTCCGTCTGTTCGGGAACATTTTTGCAGGCGAAGTACTCCTGACAACTGCAACAACCAGCATCTTCGCGTTTATTGCACCAATACCTTTCTACTTTTTGGAATTTTTAGTAGCCTTCGTCCAGGCACTAATATTTGCTATGCTCACGCTAGTTTTTATGGTAATCTTAACTGAAAAACACGCGAGCGAACACTGAAATGACTAATGCTAAACGACCAAAGACTAAAGCAAAAAAATAAGCGTTTGTCGTTCGTCTTTAGACGTTCGACGGTTCAAGAATGGAGGTGACTAATAAAATATGGAAATAGTTCTTGCAAAAGGCGCTGTAATCGCAATCGGAGGCATATTTCCGGCACTTGCGATTGGTATGATTGGTGCAAAAGCCATGGAATCAATCGGCAGAAACCCGGAGGCGGCTGGTAAAATTCTGCCACCCATGCTTATCGGAATGGCACTTGCCGAAGCTATTGCAATTTATGCCCTGATTTTGGCATTTACCGGCTAAACGCTAAACGACCAACGTCTAACGACCAAAGCACTAAAAGTCGAGTCGCAAGACACAAGTTGGCATTTGTCGCTAAGCGTTAGTCTTTGAGCGTAATAAAAAATGGAGATATTAGAGAATTTTGGGGTACAACCTACCCTGCTGATTGGGCAGATAGTAAATTTCTTAATCATTCTCTTCTTGCTGAAGAAGTTTTTTTATGGAAAAATCCTCAGCGCCCTGGAAGAGCGCAAAAAAAGGATCGAGGAAAGCCTAATTAATGCGGACACTATTGAACTCAAGCTTAAAGAGACCGAGGAAAAAAGCGCAAAAATAATTGAAGACGCGCAGGCGCAGGCGCAGGAAATAATCAAAGAGGCAAAAGCTCAAGCGCAAGAAATTGCCAAAAACGCATCCCTGGACGCCCAAAAAACTATCCGGGAGGCAACTCTCGCCGCCCAAGCTCAAATCGAAGCACAAAGAGTAAAAATGAAAGACGAAATCGCGCAGGATACACTTGAACTGGTAGCAGATGTTGTAAAAAAGGTCCTTGGCAGAAACCTAAAACTTGCAGAGCGCCAATCACTCACCAAACAAGCATTAAGTGAATCGGCAAGGAGAATTGAATGAAATCAAGTAAAAAATATTTTGAGCAACTGGCCAAAACATTATTTAAAAAAAGCATTACTGCAGGAACCGTTGATGAAGAAAAGGTGAGGATAATCCTTAAAGAATTATCCTCAAAAAAACCAATCGGCTTATCATCCATCCTCAAAACTTACAAAAGACTAATCGCACACAAACTTACGGAAGAACAGTTGACTATCGAAACAAATGATAAAATAACACTCCAAAAAAGTTTCACAGAAAATCTAAAGAAAAGAACAGGTGCGAGAAAAATTTTAAATAAGACAAACCCGAACATAGTTTTTGGGGCAAGAATTTACCATGGCGACTGGATCTGGGACAATACACTGGAAGGAAAGCTTAAACAACTTATAAATCAATGAGCATTGTCGAAGAAATACAAAAGCAAATAGACAAATCAAAAATCTCAACATCTGCCAAAAATGTCGGCAGAATTTTGGAAATCGGCGATGGCGTCGCGCGCGTCGAAGGTTTAAGTGACGTGTCTGCCTCGGAACTTGTCAAATTCCCAAACAACATAACGGGTCTTGCCCTCAATTTGGAAGAAGACGCCGTCGGTGTCGTTATTTTTGGCGATTGGACCCAGCTTAAAGAAGGCGACCGGGCGGAAACCACCGGCAAGGTCCTTGAAGTTCCCGTCACAGAGGAGCTGGCAGGAAGGGTGATCGATGCCCTTGGTAACCCTATCGATAATCTAGGGGCAATCAAGGCCAAAAAATTCTATCCGGTGGAAAAAATAGCTCCAGGGGTAATTTACCGCAAATCCGTTAACACTCCCCTCCAAACAGGGCTCAAAGCAATCGACTCCATGATACCAATAGGCCGTGGCCAGAGAGAACTCATTATCGGCGACCGCGGACTCGGCAAAACGGCAATTACACTGGACACAATCATCAACCAAAAAGGGAAAGGTGTAATTTGCATCTACGTTGCAATCGGCCAAAAGACCAGCAAAATCGCCCAGGTTGTAGCGACACTCGAAAAATATAAGGCCTTGGAGCACACTATCATAGTCGCAGCATCAGCCTCAGATTCCGCAACCATGCAATACATTGCCCCGTATACGGGTTGCGCCATCGGTGAATATTTCATGGATCAGGGAAAAGACGCTCTGGTCGTCTATGACGACCTTTCCAAGCACGCATGGGCATACAGACAGCTTTCACTGCTTTTAAGAAGACCATCCGGCCGTGAAGCGTACCCGGGTGATATTTTCTACCTCCACTCGCGCCTTCTTGAGAGAGCGGCCAGAATGGATGAAAAATATGGCGGAGGCTCCCTCACCGCCCTACCTATTATAGAAACACAGGCAGGAGATGTATCCGCTTACATTCCAACAAATGTTATTTCAATCACCGACGGACAAATATTCGTCGAAGCCGATCTTTTCAACTCCGGTGTCAGGCCGGCCGTAAATCCCGGAATTTCAGTCTCCCGGGTAGGAGGGGCCGCCCAAACAAAAATGATGAAGCAAGTTGCAGGGACCCTAAGATTGGACCTTTCCCAATACAGATCCCTGGCCGCTTTCGCACAGTTCGGATCAGATCTCGATGAATCCACCAAAAAAAGGCTGGAGCGTGGCCAAAGAATAGTAGAAATCCTCAAACAACCACAGCTCACGCCATTGGATGTCGCATCGCAAGTTGTAATCCTCTGGGCAGTCACAAACGGACATTTCGACGAAACACCAATTTCCGAAGTCAAAGCCAAAGAAGAACGCATTTTGGCCCTTTTCGAAAGCAACAAAAAACTTAAGGATTATATGACGGAGAAAAAAGAAATAGACGATTATGTCAAAAGTGAGCTGGAAAAATTGGTGACAGGAAAGGCCACAACCGCCCAAAGTACGGAAAGTAAAAAATCCAAACAGTTGGCATCATCAGTGGTTGCAAAAAAATCCAGACCAAAACCAAAAAATAAAACTAAAGTAAAGGGAGGCAAGACTAGTCGCTAGCAACTAGTAACTAGTCACTAGATTTATGGCACAAATCAGAGAAATCAAAAAAAGAATAAAATCCGTCACAAGCACCCAAAAAGTCACTCACGCAATGGAGCTTGTCGCAGCCGCCAAAATGAGAAAGGCACAAGCCCTGGCCTTAGCAGGAAGGCCTTATACCACGAGCCTGCACGAAATATTGGCCTCCGTCCAATCAGCAACACAAACCGAATCTACCCATCCGCTCTTAAAAAATAACGATAGTGATAATCAATTAATCATTATCGCAAGTTCCGACCGGGGCCTTGCCGGCGGTCTGAATTTGAACATATTTAGGGAAATCCTAAGGGCCGAACCAAAAGCGGCAAAATATATCACGATAGGTAAAAAAGCACGGGATTTCGTCGTAAAAACGAATGGTGAACTTATTGCAAGCTGGGAATCAGAGGAAATTCCGTTTATCGATATGTCGCGTACATTGACAAAAATGGTCACGGAAGCATTCGTAGAAAAGCAGGTTTCAAAAGTAAGCATGATCTACCCCCACTATGATTCAACAGTTAAACAAACGCCGCGTTGGATACAAATATTGCCAATCCCCCCAAGAGAAAATATTGAGGAAAAACACGATGATATGGAATTCTTGTATGAACCGACCGCCGACCAAATATTAGGTTCCATCCTCACCCACCACATCCTTACCCAGATTTATCAAGTATTAGTGGAAACAAAAGCGTCCGAGCACTCTGCCAGAATGGTTGCTATGAAAAACGCAACGGACGCCGCAGGCGATTTGGTCGATGACCTGACCCTGACATATAATCAAGCTCGCCAGGAAGCAATCACTAAAGAGCTATTGGACATTATAACGGCGCAGAGGGCATTTGAATGATAAAAATTAACTTAATTGACCTAATTACTAATTGATCTAAAAAATTTAGAAATTGAATAATTGGGACATTATTTAGAAATTAAAATAATTAGAACTTAGAAATTAATTAATAAAATGAGTAAAACAAGCAGCAATACTGGCCACATAGTATCAATAATCGGTCCGGTAATAGACGTAGAATTTACAAGCGGCAACGTCCCGGCAATTTATAACGCTCTGGAGATTAAAAACAGTAGTCGGGCGGCAGTAGACACTAAGCTAATTTTAGAAGTCCAACAGCATTTGGGCGAAAACGTCGTCAGAACGATTGCGCTTGGCCCAACGGACGGGGTTAAACGCAACATGGAGGCAGTAGATACAAACGCGCCAATTTCTGTCCCGGTTGGGGAAGAAACATTGGGTAGGATCTTTAATGTTTTTGGCGAACCTGTAGACGGAAAAGGTCCTGTTAAGGCCAAGAAACGCTACCCTATCCACCGCAAAGCACCGACACTCGAAGAACAAGAAACCAAACAGGAAATTTTAGAAACCGGTATCAAAGTAATCGATCTTATTACCCCATTCAACAAAGGTGGAAAAATCGGCGTATTCGGAGGAGCCGGAGTCGGCAAAACCGTCATTATTCAAGAACTTATCAATAACATCGCCAAAGCACACGGTGGTTATTCGGTATTTGCCGGTGTTGGCGAACGAACCCGCGAGGGAAATGACCTTTACCGTGAAATGCAGGAGGCAGGGGTACTGGACAAGCTCGCAATGGTCTTCGGCCAGATGAACGAGCCGCCGGGCTCCCGGTTCCGTGTCGCCTTGTCCGCACTTGCCATCGCCGAATACTTCCGCGACGAAAAGAACCAGGACGTTCTACTATTTATCGACAATATCTTCCGCTTTGCACAAGCTGGTTCCGAAGTTTCCGCCCTCCTTGGAAGAACCCCATCTGCCGTAGGTTACCAACCAACATTGGCCGCCGAAATGGGCCAGCTCCAGGAACGGATTACATCAACCAAAAAAGGTTCAATCACCAGCTTACAGGCAATTTACGTCCCGGCAGACGATTACACCGACCCGGCCCCGGTCGCAACTTTCGCACATCTTGATTCCACAATTTCGCTGGAACGCTCCATCGCCGAACAAGGTATTTACCCCGCGGTTGACCCGCTAACATCATCAAGTCGAAATCTCGATCCTGCAATTGTTGGACAAAAACATTACGATGTTGCCGAGGGAGTTAAAAAAGTGCTCCAACGCTACAAAGAGCTTGCAGACATTATCGCAATTCTAGGCGTAGAAGAACTTTCCGACGAAGACAAAGTCGCGGTTGCCCGGGCACGAAAAATCCAAAATTTCCTTTCCCAGCCAATGACCGTTGCCGAAACTTTCACCGGAAGAAAGGGTGAATACGTCCCAATAGAAAAAACGGTCGAAGGCTTCGAAAAAATCCTAAATGGTGAATATGACAGTGTGGACGAGAACGAGTTCTACATGAAAGGAGACATTACTTCTGTTAAAAAATAATGGCAGAGGGAAGTCCAGGAGCATCAATGGCTTTAACTTTACTGCTTTTGCTATATTTAGCTATTATTTTTCTCGTTGCTCAAGGTCTAAAGAAAATAATAAATATTCCACTTATACTCCGTTTACCTATCGCATTAATAATACTTTTAATAATTTATAAAATATGGCCGTCAATTGAAAATTTCTTTGGATTTTCATTATAAAAAATAGAATCAAGTATTAATCTCTTTACCCTAATATACACAATCTAACCATGATCCACTTACAAATAATCACTCCAGAAAAAACAGTTTATGACGACGAAGTAGATCAAATTTCGCTCCCTACCCAAAACGGGGAAATTACAATTCTCCCCCATCACGTTAACCTAATTACGTCGATCGAACCAGGCGTATTAATACTTAAAAAGCACTCCAAAGAAACGCACATGGCTTCCGGCTATGGCTTTGCGCAAGTTGCCAATAACCAAGTCAAAGTATTGGTAGATTTGGCAGCTCCGGATGAGGATATCGACGAAAAAACAATCGAGGCGGCCAAACGCGAGGCAGAAGAGGCATTGGCTAAAAAACACGAACTATCTGAGGAGGAATATGCACTCGCGGCGGCTAACCTGCAAAAAGCCCTTGTGCAATTAAAAATAAAGCGCAGACACAGACGAGTATAATCAATTGACCTAATTATTCTAATTAACCTAATCTCAAAAAAATCTTAATTAAAGAATTTAATATTTGGATTTTATTAGAAATTAGATATTAGAAATTAGAATTTATGTATAAATCGATCGTCATTTCCGGCCAAATTGCATCAGGAACTTCAACGGCAGCCAAAAACGTTGCCAACAAACTCAATCTAAAGTACGAATCGGCGGGCGATTTTTTTCGAAAATATGTTCTTGACCATAACCTCCCGCTGCACGACAAAGAACAAATCCCGGATGATCTCGACCGCAAAATCGACGACAAACTGACTCAACTTGCACAAGGTGGCGGATATTCAATAGATGCGCATTATCTATGCTACTTCACAAAAGACGATCCGCAAATGTTAAAAGTTCTGCTTACTTGTGAGGACCAAGAACGCATGAATCGCGCACACAAAAGGATCCATACCCATATAGAATCAGACGACGAGATAAAAAAGCGCGAGGAAGGACTGGACAAAAAATTTAGGAAACTCTATGCCGACGAAAATTTCTTAGACCCGAAATTTTTCGATTTGGTAATCGACACTACTAATATAAATCAAGAAGAAGTCGCAGACACAATCACAGAAAAATTTAAGTCTTAAGATCCCCTGCTGGAAAGCCCAAATTTAACATTTAAATTATTCAAAAAATGGTGTTTGGAAAAGTAACCTAACTTTATTTTTTTCTCCGATTTCGTAATTTTTATCTCTGCACCTTGTGCGATTTTCTCAATCTGCTGGCCATCTACAATCAAAGACACATCTTCGCCGTGGGCTACCTTAACAACAACCTCATCATCCGAAGAAAGAACAGCAGACGGAATGGGAAGACCAATTGGATTAATAGGCGTGACTATTAAGCAGTCCAGCTCCGCATCCACAATCGGGCCCCCGCTAGACAGGGAATATGCCGTCGAACCGGTTTGGGTCGCAACGATGACACCGTCTCCATAAATCCTTAAAAACTCTTCCCCGTCCACAACCACATCCAGATCTATTACCCTAAGCAAACCCTTTATTACGGCCTCATTTACTGCAGTAAATACCTTCCCTCCCACGCTTATTTTAAGATAAATCCGCTGGGAGATATAAACCTCACCGGAAATCATTTTATCAACTGCGCTTTTCCAATCGACAGCCTCTGCCGCCGTCAGAAAACCCACATTGCCCGTATTAATCCCGATTACCGGGATCTCGAGTTCGCAGTATTTAGATGCGTTATGAATAAGAGTCCCGTCACCGCCGATAACCACAATAAAATCCGCTTCCCCAATTTTTTGCTCATCCAAAAATTCATGATTTTTCCCGCCGATATAATTTTTCAGCTCAGAGGCAACTTTTAAAGCTTTCTTGTTATCCTCTTTATAAACTACTGCAATCTTCATATGGAAAAATAAGCCTGTGGATCCGGATGGAGTCGAACCATCGACAAGACCTTATAAGAGTCCCGTTTTGCCGTTAAACTACGGATCCAGGTTTGCAAAGTATAACAACTTTTAGTTCCTATGTGAATAATAATCCGAAATGGCCTTAATCGACATCATAATTCTCTCCTTCAGGCGCAGTGGATGTCCCTGGTTCGCTTTCGAGGAAACTCAAGAAGTCAGATCCAGGATGGCCCACACTTACTTTTTCTTTTCCAACTTTGAAATCTTTTTCTCAAGTTCTTCAACTTTTTCCTCCACTTTTTTATCGTCCACCCTTACCTCACCTTCAATATTTTTCTCGACTCGGTCAATTTCCCCTTCAATTTGTGCAAAATCACGATCCAAATCCTGTTTAACTTCCTCCTCAGTAAAGTAAGATGCAACTTTGGCAGTAATAACACTAAAGATTATTACACCTGCAACCATTAAGAATAATGTTAAATATCGCCCCGCTGTAGATTCTGGAACTACATTCCCTATACCGATTGTCGAAACTCCCACAGCAGACCACCAAATGGCGTCAGGGATAGTTTTTATCGGTGAATTGGGATAAATTGCTTCAAATTTTAAAATTAACGAGGATGAAACTACGATTGTAATTACTATAAATAAAAATAGATAGAGAAAAAGATGTCTTTGAAAAAAAATAACGACTGCAGGAACCCTCACATTCTAATTATGTGAAGAAAGATAATCAAATGTCAAAACCCACTTGCCCAGCAATTGATGGTTTACAGCCTCGCTTGCCTCGCCGAAGATTTATCAAAGCCTCGCCCTGTGTATTATCTCGGCATCCACAACATTAACATCCCGGCCATAACGCAGTCGCGACAACTGTTTAATCATCTCCGCAATCCTTAAATCCTTACCCAACTTGGTAAGATCACGGGTCGAATCCAGCGAAAATGGCGGCACCGGTTCGTTTCGCACAATTGTTTTGGCATAAGCATGGAATCTTTCAACATTAATTAAATCCGTTTCGCTAAATACCGGCGTAAACTCGTGTTGCAGGTAGTTGGCATCGGTAACACCAATTCTAAAGCTGACAATTGTTCCGACGTTACCGAAAATTGCGTTTTTTACGTCTTCCTCTATTTGCCCTATGAACTGATTGGCAACAATTAGGTTCAAGTGGAATTTCCTGGCCTCTGCTAGAATATCTGCAAACGTTTCCGTCGCAAAGTTTTGGAACTCGTCTACATAGAGGAAAAAATCTGCCCGCTGCTCCTCAGGCACATCCTGCCTGCTCATTGCGGCAACCAGAATCTTGGGCACCAAAATAAGCCCCAAAAAGTTGGAATTTTCCTCCCCTATCCGGCCCTTGGAAAGGTTTACTATCAATATCTTTTTATTATCCATCACGTCGCGGATATTAAAGGCGCTTTGCGACTGCCCGATTATGTTTCTCATCATCCTGTTTGTGACAAACCGCCCGAATTTTGAAACTATATAGTCCAAAACTTCACTTTTATGAAAATCCGAAGTCTGCGCTATCTGATCTGTCCAATACCGTCTTACAACCGGATCCTGGACCTTGGGCAGTAGTTCCTTGACATAATTGGCATCTGTTAAAACTCTGACAACCTCAACAAACGTGTTTCCGGTCTCACTCATTACCGTAAGCATCGCGTTGCGGATAGCATGCTCGAACCGCGGGCCAATAATACCCGTTTTATGCGGGTCATAAAGCTTATACATTAGCCCGACTATGTAAGTTGCCACAAAGTGTTTCTCCTGTTCGGTGGTAGCCTCAAGCATGTTCATACCAATAGGCCGCTCAACATCCGCCGGATTAAAATAGATTACGTCCTCCGCCCTTTCAGGTGGAATTTGTGAAAGTAAATCCTCCGCCGCATCTCCGTGTGGGTCAATAAAAGCCACTCCATGTCCGGCCCGGATATCCTGCATGATCATGTATTTCAAAAGCTCGGTCTTGCCGGTACCCGTCTTTCCGATGATGTAAACATGTCTTCTTCGGTCATCCTCGCTAATAAATACTTCCTTTGTGGAACCTCTGTAGACACTCTTTCCCAAATGCAGTCCGCTGGAAGGAATTTGTGCCGGTGCGGGAGCTCTTTTGGCATTAACCCAAAATATTCCGGGTGTTTCCACCGTTTTATTCGGTAGATGAAAAATGCTTGCCAACTCTTCACTATTGAGGACGCCAAAATTGCCAAAGAGCGGCATATATCGGTATATAAAATCGACCAAAAATTGTTTTTTGAACCTGATCCCGGCACTAGTAAACCCGTTATATTCCCCATTAAATTGCGAAAATGTGCTCTTGATGTTGTCCAAATGAACCTTGGCACCTTCGTCGGTCTGCGACGAAACGACAATCCTAACGACAACATCAAAACCCACCTTCGAACATTTACTCTCAATAGCCTCCATTTTTTTTGGATCCGGTGCCGATTTACCCTCACGCTTAGGATCCAACTCCGCACTTTTCGTCTTAGAAACGAAGCTTTTCCCGCTACTCCTCCAGGAACCGCCGGATGGCCTAACCAAAATCTGCACTGCCGCACCCTCCCCCGGAGCCATTTTTGCAAGCGACGAGGTAATCTGGGACAGCGGATCAACAGCCAAGTCCTTATAAGCTTTAATCGGGAAGTAATTAGAACTCTTAAGCTTCAGGGCGGCAAAGGCCAACTTTCCCTCTTCGGAAAAAATGTTGTACTCCTCAACCTCACGCACATCCGCACCGGGATAAGCTCCATGTACCTGTTTTTCTACCAAATCCTGGATCGACTTGGAACAGGAGATATAAAACCTTATTTGCTCCGGGGTCGCAACGATTTCCAAAGAAAAATGCTCCTGAGGCGTCATGAATGCGAACGCCCCCTGGCTTTTATGGATCGAATACAAAGAGGAAAACATCTGCTCCGCGGCATCGATTTTAATTTCATTGTCTCTGGGGACCGCAACCTGAAGCAGTACAAAATCCAAAGACCTCTGTTCCCGATCCTTGTTCTTCATCCAAATAACCCACAACCATCCGACACCAAAAGCAAGTAGGGCCAAAACCAAAATAGCCGCAACCAATATCCCCATCGTCCCCAAAATCAAATTGAAAGCAGAAAATGGGTCTATTTCCCCTGTTCTTCTCGTCGTCTCCTCAATTGGCATTATCGCCGTCCTCCAAAGGTTTACCCTTCCCAAAATCGGATTTTCTAAAAATTATCCTGCGTGCATGCCTGTGGGCAACCTTCACCAGCCTGCCAACAAATATTACCAGTGCCGCCAACGACGAAACCCCAACTATATTCCTGTTAATAAACCTCTTTCCGCCCAGCTTTACGCTCCGGCCGGCCTGAAACGTGTCTTCGGAAATGGGAATCTGTAAATCGCTTCCTTTTTTAATTACATCCGTAGCATTCTCTTCGTGCGAAGCAACGCCTGCCTCTCGCAGATCGGGCGCAATTTTAACTTCGGCCCTGGCCTTGGCTTCACTGCCCAAAGCCTGCTCCACAACCTTTTGTGCCTCCAAGTCAGCTTCTTTATATTTCTCCTTTACTTCATTAAGTAACTGGCCTTCCTCGCGATAAATCGCATCTTGTTCCTTCCCGGTACGGGTTCTATGCTGCTCGTCTATGTCCTTGTCGTCGGAAGGCACTGGAGTCGCGACAGCATTTACAGTTTTTGAAGTCTGTTTATCGTCGGAAATGTTTTGTTTGGCAGTAGTTGGCATAAAATACAAAGCCTCTCATTGGCCTGCCACATTTAGTTTTCATAAACGTGGCTTGCAACCAATTATATCCGAATTCTACTGGTGATTAAAGGTAACGCGAATCAAAAATATTATTTTTTAATCCTTTTTAAATAAACACGCTCATAAAAGATCCCAACCAAGCTTCCCATCAAGCCACCCGCAGTATAAACAACCAAATCCGAATACCCGCCGCTTAAGATAATCGGCCCGAAGGAACGGGCCAGATTTACGGAAGCCCCAGAAACGGGAGCAGAAATAATCGTTGCAACTGCCAAAAACAGGCCAAAAACCAATGGCCCAAAGACACTCGGAGCGGCCTTATTTATACTAAGGGAAAAAACTAAATAGACAAAAATTGCACCCAATATTATCTCCAAAACTAATGCACTTTCTATCCCGACACCCAGACCGAGACTCGGTGCGCCATACGCCGCCAAAACAGCCCGTTCACCAAAAGCCGCAAAAACCAACAGTGCCCCGCCTACACTTCCCAACAGCTGTGCAATAAAGTAAAAAACAGCCTTTGTCGAGGAAAGTTTTCCGACAAGCCACAGGGAAACAACCACTCCGGGGTTCAAAAAACCGCCGGAAACATGATTTGTACCGTACAGCACACAAGCATAAGAAAAACCTACGCCCAGAGCGGTTATCAACAAGCTTGCCTCACCAAAGATAGATTGCGAGACTACGACAGAAGTCGCCAAAAATACAAACAGGCATACACCTAAAAACTCACTAAGGTATTCCCTCCAAGGGTCAACCCACATTTTTAAAAACGCAAAAGACAACTTCACTAAGAAAAATTAGAACACGAACAAGGTAAACAAATCAACTAATTGCCAACCTACTCAATTACAACCTTCCCAAATGCGGAAGGGTTCAAGTGGTCATGATAACCCCACGTTCCAACTTTACTGCCTGCAGATACGGTTTTTGTCTCACCGGGCGCAAGCTTAATAACAAACTCACCACCGGTCAGCTCAGGGTTTTCACTGTGCGTAGGATGCTTAGCACTCCCCACCTCAACCTCTTTCGACGTCCTGTTTACCCATGTAATTGATTCCCCGGCCTTAATCGTCACGCTACTGGGACTAAATCCGCTATCCGCAGCAGAAATTGTTACGGCACCGCTCACCTCATCTGCTGTTGTCGCAACGGCAGCCGGCTTGTCAGTTGCATTTTGGGCAGCAGACCCATTCGATTTATACTTCGAGCATGCCGAAAGGATCAGTGCAAACGTCAAAACCAAAACCAAAACTGTTAAATTTTTAAACTTTTTCAATATAATCACCTCCTTAATATCATTTATTTATGCTTTACAAAAACTACAAATTGCGATCTACAGCTTATTCGAAGAACCAAAAACGTCGACCTTGTCCTCAACAACCGCGGCAACGGCGCGGATAACATCCGGCATCAAATCATATATCCTATATTCATCCGGCCTCTCCCCTAATTTTTCCTCAAGTGCCTGTTTATAAGTGGCTCTTAGCTCCGTATTCACATTCACCTTCACGATTCCGCCCTCTGCTATCGCCTCCCCAACCTGGGTAGCCGGTATCCCGGAACCGCCATGAAGTGCCAGAAATGTTTCACCCAGGGCCTCGCGAATCTTTTTCAAAAGCCCTATGTCAAGATCGGGCTGAACAGCAAATGTACCATGAACGTTTCCAACAACCGGAGAAAATATATCCACACCACTTTCACTAACAAAACGGCGGGCATCTTCCACCTTTGTATAAGACTCCCTCAATTTCTCAATATCCAGTTCTTCCTCGTGCACTTGGCTATTGCCGCTTACCTTATTTATTTCACCTTCAACAAGTATTCCCTTTTTGTGAGCGGCCTCTACAATTTCCCGTGTTTGCTTGATATTTTCCCCCAGGTCCAAATCCGAACCGTCAAAATGGACATTGTTAAACCCTGAGCCTGTCGAAGGGTCATCTTCCGACAATTCAATTGCACGCAGTACATCTTCCTTAGGCTTGCCGTGGTCCAGGTTTAGAAGTATCGGCAAGTGCGTTTCTCCCCGTGCATTGGCTGTTAAATCCAAGATATTCTTTAACCCAAAATATCCGACCTCACCCGGTGAAAACTCCACAATAACAGGCGATTTTTTAGCATGCGCCGCCAACACTACCGCCTTAAAAATATCCAAGGAATCTACATTGAAAGCGCCAATGGCAAACTGTTCTTTTCTCGCCCTCAAAAACCAATCACGTGCATTCATAAAAAATAATCGGTTAAATTTCAGTATAAACCGAATTGACCGGAAGTGAAATTGTCAAACATAATACTTAAACAAGCAAGCTTTTCTTCTTCACCTTTGCGTACACATTCAAACCCAAAAATCCATTTGCACCCGACGCCAAAAGAAAGGGTATCCAAAAAAGCGATTTGGCGGAATAAGCACTGCCTCCAAGCTCAAATCCTTCCCATACAAAAATAAACATTGCCGCAAACTCAAAAATAGAAATCAATGTCAATAAAACTGTAGCTCTAAACCTGTCCAAATACCACAAAAAAGCAATCGGCATAAACAAAACAAGCCCTAGTGCCATCCCATTGAAAAATGACCTATTAAGTACAAAATCCCAAATGTTTAGAAAAACAAACACAAAAAAAACATTTATATAACTAAACTTCTTACCCTGTTTCATATTGGAAAAGTCTATACCTGAGGCAAACTATCATTTTTTTTACTATTCTGTTCCTGCTGCGCAACCAATTTTTCCTTTATATTCCGCTCCTGTTTCTTATACTGTTCATATTGTTTTTGGACCAAAAGAATAAGGCCGCTAACAATCACAATTATCAATACCAGCACTATATAAATTCCCAAACTTTCGTACTCAACGAGTAAAAATCTGCATAATTCAAATAGTAACCAAACCAAAAATATTAAAGAAATAATAAAATACGGCAAAGTAATAATTCCGTACCGTGTCCCCTTACCCACGGAAAGCAACAATAGCGCCCCAATCGACGTGATCCCCACAAAAACCGACCGATAAATTAATACTCTTAAATATATATCGCTGGAATAATCCCAAATAGGATAACCTGCACCTGCCAGCCTGCCTAGATCAAACCATATTTTCGAAAAAAGTAGGTTAACAATCAGGATCAAAAAAAGCGTCAGCAAGACAGAAAGCGGCGAAATATCCTCCGGCCCAATATTTTGCAGGAGAGGTACACTTGATCGTACAAAAATCCAAATAACGTAGAGTATTACGCCCGTCACTGCAAGCCAAAATAGGGTTGCTACGCTTCCAAAAATGCTAATAATAAAATACTCCATAATTAGATCTTAACACTATTTATTTTCAAAATCTGCGATTTTCTTAAGCCTCCCCTCGTGCCTCCCCCCTTCAAATTCTGTTTCTAAAAATGCGGTTACGGCTGCTTTGGCATCGTCCGGTGACTGAAACCTGGCTCCAAGCGAAAGCACATTCGCGTTATTGTGCAGCCGTGACAGTCTGACAATTTCATACGGATTCGTACTCTTTCGCCCGGTTATATCCGCAGCGCCTTGCGCCCTTACCGGTCCATAAAACAATGCTGCCCGAATGCCTTTAACCTTGTTCGCTGCAATTTGCTCTGCTTGACCAGATCCCCCAACCACTATTCCAAGTGAATCATGGTCCTTGGCAACTTTCTGGGCACATGGAATTATAAAATCGGGGTAGTCATCACTTTCATTCATCTCGTAAGCTCCGCAATCCTCCACTTCATAACCCTTAATCTCCAAATATTGGATTAATTGTTTTTTTAAATAGAAACCGGCGTGGTCTGCCGCAAGATAAATCTTCATTTATACAAACTCACTTACGATAGGTCCAATAAATAAAATCAAAATCAAAATAAAAACGTAAACAGCAAAACTAATTAGCAAGAATTTTTTCCAGAAAGGAGTCAATATAAACTGGCATTTATCTCGAATATCTTGTCTCCAAAAACCTATCGTTAGAACCGTCACGTACCTAACTATCAAAATGAGTAATAACGGAACTATAGGCAAAAAAACAAAAAATAAGAAAGATCCCAGCCAAGGAATACATTCCGGGCATTTTGGATTAGGCGGAAAAAAATAATTTATAACCGATCTAGTAGGATTAGATATTAAACCTTCACCAATTTCAAGAATATAAACTATTAAAGCGCTAAAAACCCAAAACACTATTTTTAAAAACAAATACATCCAAAAAAAGATGCTCATCGCACCTCTTACTTAAGATTACTAGCTTTAGGGTATAAAGATCAAATTTTAGGGAATATACTTAGTGTATGAACTACCCAATATCTAATTTTAATGACAAGAAGGTGACACTCGATCAAGAGCTTGCAGAGCGAACCGTTGCATACCGAGACTTAACCAACCTTGAAATGCAGCATATGGCCCAAAAACACCGGAAGTTCTATTGGTATTTTAAACACCTGCCTGTTTTACTTATACTTCTCATAGTCTACGAGATTATTTTGTTATACTTAAATTTCGAATACTTTAAACTCGGCCTGAATGAGCTTTTTTTTGGACTAGTTATACTGCCACCATTCTTCCTTTACACCGGATATGCAAAAGAGAAACAGTATTTTGCAGACGTCAACCTGCCAGTCGTCAAAACCGTGGGAACCCTAAAAACCGTAGAAATACGTCATCGTCGCAGTGGAGTAACTAGGTATTTTGAGGTCGAAGGAATTAGATTCGGAAAAAATAATAATGACCCAGCGGTTATTGATCTTATTTTTACAAATTTTGGTACAAACCAAAGCTATCAACCCATAAGAATTGAATATAGCCCAACAAGCAGCCTAATCTGGGAAATCAAAAAGAGAAATACAAACGGATGGGAAACTATCTACGACGTTCTCCCAGAAAAGTTCGATAACGAACCTATTCGCTTAATAATGCCTTTAGATCAAAAGAGGCCTCTTGAAGTTGGACCACATTTGCACTAATGTCTGTTTTATTTTTAACCGCCATAGTAAGGGGTGCCACATCCGCAACACTATTTACAACTGTCGCACCAACAATTCTTGTTAACTGACCAAACTTTTTAATAAATATCCTGGTAACCCGACCCAATTCCTTCGAACCACGAACAATTACCTGGTCCGCATAATTTTCCTCAACCACTCCAATAAAAGAAACACTACCGCCGCCGGGCGCACCAGCCTCGCCAGATACTGGTCTTGGCGGGTCAAAAAAATTGGTGGTATACGATGAAGCAGTCTCAAAAGCTGTTTTTTGGCCGGTTATCGTTTTTCCAACCGCAGTACCCTGGCTTGTCGCATTCGCCCAATTACCGACAATATGTTGTCTCTCAAAAATTAAGTCACGGAATTCGGCGCAATCCCCGGCCGCATAAATATCATCAATATTAGTCTCTAAGAATTCGTTAGTTAGGATACCCCTGTTAATCTTTATTCCGGACCCTTCCAGCCACTTCAAGTCAGGCTTAATTCCTATACCAACCCCAATTACATCAGCTTCCAGTCTTCGCCCGTCTTTCGTAACAATCGTGCTCCCTTCAAAGTGGTCAACGGCAGTCTTTGTATTAATTTTTACACCGTTTTTAACGAGCACATCGGCAATTACTCCAGCACTTTCACTATCTATCTTACCCTGCCAAAAATAATCCTCGATTACTAAAATTGTTATGTCTTCAATGCCAAGTTTTTTAAAACAACTCGCAAATTCAAGACCGATAAAGCCCCCGCCGATGATTACCGCCTTACGACTTCCACTCACCGCTTTGACTATTTTGTCCGCATCATCAATGGTGCGCAAATACAAAATATTGGCACCCTCTGCCCCCGGAACATTAAATGGGATCACATATCCCCCAACCGCAATTAAAAGCTTTTCGTATTGGATCCCACTGCCATCCGATAATCCAACAACCTTTAGGTCACTCTCAAGCTTTACTGCCTTTATGCCCTTCAACAACTCGATCCTCTTTTCCTCATACCACTCAGGTTTTTTTAAAAAAACCTGGTCTCTTTGCACCTTGCCACGGACATAATGCGGAACCAAAACCCTCGAATAAAACTCATAAGGCTCGTCGGAAATAATAGTAATCGACGCATCCGGCTGCAGCGCACGGATCGTATCCGCGGCGGTCGTCCCAGCCGCCGATCCACCTACAATCAAAAAATCAACTTTTTTCATCATAACAATCTATAAACCTCATCTTATTATTCCATCCACAATATTTCCGATTATATAGGCACCCAAAGCGGCAGAAGATCCAATTAAAAGAACTTCCAGTCCGCCGCGCACCCAAGAAACGGTTGTTATCGTAGACCTTAGGGCACCCGCCAAAAACAAAGTCATGCCGCTAAACACAGCAGAAAGTGCAAACCTGTTTGCATCAAATGGCAATAAATATGGAATTAATGGGCAAAAACCCGCAACCACAAATGCCGCAAATGTAGCCGCACCATGTTTCTTTGGATCATCTCGCTCTTCCTCAATTATCCCCAACTCATCCTTCATCATCATATCCACCCAGACTTTTCTGTCCGAAGTCACTATCTCAACCGCCCTTGCAAGGTCACGGCCCCGAAAACCTTTTTTATCAAAAATCTCGCGAACCTCCGCCACCTCAATTTCGCGCAAATGGTCTATTTCCCATTCTTCCTTTTTCCTCTGCGCCCGCGCATAATCCCTTTCCGATTGTTTACCCAAATAATTACTTGCACCCATCGAAAATCCGTCCGCAACCAAGTTTGCAAGCCCTAAAATAATAACCACAACCGCAGAAAGCGAGGCCCCCGCCGCACCGGCAACAACCGCAAAAGTCGTAATAATCCCGTCATTTGCACCATAAATAAGGTCACCGACATATTTGCCCGCAGTATGTCTGTGAAACAAATTCTCAAATTTTCTGTATTCCTTGTGCTCGGACAAATACTTCTCTTTTCGCGAAAGTACTTCTTTCAGGTAATCATCCAAATTTTCTTTTGGGGCATCGCCTTCCGTCATGATGTTAGAGTAACAATATTAGAAACTCAAAGCAATCATTTATAATAAATATATGCCAGAGGACGTACCAGAACTTTTCACAAAAAAACCAGAGGACCTCAGGGGTGCATATCTAGGCAGTCTCATCAAATTGGCAAGACTTAAAAAGGACGGCGAACGCAGTGGGCTCTTAAACGAAGCCGGAATCAAATTAATCAATGATATGATTGACAGTTTTGCTGTCGACTGTGCAAGTAGTGGTGTCACTGATAGTGAAATCCACAATATACTAACTGGCAAATTACCCGAGGAATTAAGAGAAACTACCCAAGGCAAACTTTATATCCGCGTTTTCGAAAAAGGTGAAACTCTCATGGAGCACTGAAAACCTAAGGGTATTCCTGCTCCCCAGTCACTGCATCCGTTAAAACAATAGCTTTTGTCGGACAAGACTCTGCCGCCAGCCTTATTGCCTCCGGCGGATCCCCATCGCCTTCCAAAACAGTTGCCTTGTTTTCCTCGTCCAGCGCGAAAGTCTTCATCGCCAGCGCCACGCAACTTGCCGCGCCTATACATAGGTTCCTATCGATTTTGATGCGATATTTTTTGTCAGCCATTCAATATATTTTACTTTGCTAATCGTCCAAAGTCTAACGACCAACGCCAATTTTTGCTTTAGTCTTTAGTCCTTCGTCATTAGTCACAATTCTCCTCACTGCTTCAAGTGCCAAAAATGCACACTTAAGCCTCGCGGGGGCAACAGTCCCGCCAATCCATTTCAACACGTCCTCACCTGTCATTTTCGAAAGCACCGAAACATTCTTGCCCTTAATATTTTCCGACAAAATGGAAGCCGCGGCAATAGAAATAGCACAACCGGAACCTGTGAAACTAACTTCAAGAATTTTCGAATTTCGAATTTCGAATTTCGAATTTTTCTTCTTCAAGAACTTAAAGAAGAACGTCACTTCATCTCCACAAAGCGGATTAATTTGCTCAACAACCAGATCCGCACCCTTCATTCCCCCGAAATTTAAAGGGTTTTTCCAATGTTCCAAAATTTCTTCACGATATGTATCCATAATTTTCAAAATTCGTTATTATCCATTGTTAAAAAAGTTTGAAAATTTTAAACATTATAGTTTTCGTCATTGTTTCGGATTTCGTGC
>Ga0209514_10003567_pt1 | contig 22031 bp, 16 predicted proteins | sample Subgrocontami58m_FD_187452 | JGI IMG/M metagenome (GOLD analysis project Ga0209514, IMG submission 187452) | Subsurface groundwater microbial communities from S. Glens Falls, New York, USA - GMW37 contaminated, 5.8 m (SPAdes) (version 3) | ecosystem: Environmental > Aquatic > Deep subsurface >...
GACCGGCTCGAGCCGATCCCGCAGGTCGCCGGGGCCGCGCCGGACATCTACTTCTCCCAGAGCATCTTCCAGGAAGGCGGAGCCGATCCGGCGGTGGTCGGCCGCTGGCTCGATACCCTCGCCGCAACCGCCCGGGTGCCGCTGTTCCCCTGCCTGCGCATCGGCACGCCGATCGAGGCGGAGCCGCTCGACCTCGCCCGATTCGAGAAGATTCTCGAACAGATCGCCCCCCGTAACGTGAAAGGGGTGATCCTCGAGGGCAGCGAATCGCACGCGAAGGACTGGCCCCGCTGGCGCGAGGCCTTGAAACGCATTCTGGGCCGGTGATCGGCGTCGTTCGGGCGCGCCCTCGTCCGCGAGCGCGAGGCATTCCTCCCAGCGCGGTTCGGCCGCAACCAACGGAGTCATGGATAACTGGGATTACCGTGCGCCAGGGCCAAGCCTGGACGAGGGGTATCACGGCGCGGTGCCACTGCAAACCGGGCGCGGGGCGGCTGTCCGCGCAATTCCCAAATCCCAAGCCCCAAATCCCAACCCCGCATGGTTGCTCGAGCGAAGTCTGGGGCGATCCTGTTCCCAACATCGTCGTTTTCGCGACGATGTTGCCGGTGTGTAATACGATGATCTGCCGGGATCGTGGTCGCCCGTTCGCCCTCAGAACTTCCCGGTGGTCTTGAGCTTCTCCAGATCGTCTTTGTACCGACCGTACATCGGCCCGTCCGAGGGCCGGAGGAACCCGAGCACGTTCTCCCACTTCGGGATGATCACCTCCAGCGTGAGCTTCCCCTTCTGGAAGTCGGCCCGGTCGAAGTTGTAGCCCTTTTGCGCGTCGCGGACGAACTGCTTGATGGCGGTGGCGGAATCCTGGTAGCTGGGGAACAGCTCCATCGCCTTATCGTAATGCTGGCGCGCCTCGGCGAGCTGGTTCGCCTGCTGGGCTTCGAGGCCGCGCTCGTGCTCGCGCTTGGCGGCATCCATGGACGTGGCACCGCCGTCGGCGGTCTTCACCGCTTCCTGGTGATAGCGGTTCATCTCGTCCGGCTCGAGGGCGGCCACCTCGCCCCAATGGCGCCTGGCTTCGTCGAGGAGGTTCTTCGCGGTGGCGTTCTGCGCGGCGATGGTCGCGTCGACGACCTTCTGGATCCGGGTGCGCAGCATCACGAGGTCGGGATGGGTCTCGTTCTGCAGGATCTGGATCGCGGCCTTGCCGTCGCCCTGGGCGTAGCGTTCGTTGGCGGCGGACATGACGCGCTGGGCTCCGATGTCCTCCTTGAGCCTCTCGACCTTGGCGAGGATCGAGGGCGGCGCGCCGAGGTCGGTCGCCAAGAGCTTGGCCTCGGCGTCATCGAGTCGCTTCTGGGCGATGAGGATCTCGGCCTCCGACACGAGGTTCTGGTACTTGAGGTTCTTCTCGCACTCTTTCTTGAGCGGGTTGAGCGTGACCAGCGCGTCCGGGTACTTGCCCTCGAAGAGATTCAGCACCCGGTTGATTTCGTCGAGCGCGCTCTGGAATTCGCCACTGCGGACGAACTGATTGGCCTCGCGCGCGGTTCGGTCCGTGATGATGCCCTTGAGCTCGAGCATCTTTTGGGAGGCTTCTTTGCTGTAGACGCTCTCCTCCTGGTCGATCTGCTTGAAGGCGGAGAACGCCTCGTCGTGCCGGTTGCTCCGCATGAACTCCTTGCCGTCGCCCAGGTGGCCCTTGGCGGTGTTCTCGGCGCGGACCCACTCGACGATCCTGTCGGCGAGCTTGCCGACCGTGGGGTAATTGCGCAGTTCGACGGCGCGCTGTTCCAGCTCGATCCAGTTCATTTCGGCGTAGGTCGGCTGCTGGTTCTGGCATTCGGTCAGGATCGAGGCCAGGCGCGAGATCGCCGGCCTGTCCCGGTGGGCCGGCGGCATGACGTTGGGGTTGTTGAGTTCGGCGAGCAGGCTGGCCGCCTGGCCGTCGAGGGTCGGATCCAGGAATCGGTTGCGGAGCGCCTGATTGTACGTATCCAGCGCCTTCTGGATCGGGAGCGAGAGATCCTCGGGGGCGATCCCGCCGCCGCCGACGTCGACCGGCGGCTTCTTGCCGCCGCCGCCCGGATCGATCCCCGCCTCGCGCGTGGCGATCCAGTAGATCGCGACGGCGAGGACGATTCCGCCGATCAGTCCGATGCCGAGCAGCGTGCCGAGCGCGGACTTCAGCAGCGTGCGGGGCGAAAGCCCTCCGGACGCCGGCGCCGCTCCGCCCGCGAGCGCGCGCAGGGAGGTCTCGAGCTCCCGGGAAACCGCCTTGGGCGGGAGCTTGGCGATCGCCTGCTCGAGATCGCCGGTGGAGACGACCACGCCCGCGGGCTCGAGCGCCTCCCGCAATTGGGCCAGGCCGCGGTGCAGGCGCGAGGCGACGGTGCCTTCGGAGACGTGGAGGACCTCGGCGATGTCCTTGTAGGGAAGCCCCTGCTCGAACCGCATCAGCACGGGGATGCGCCAACGGGCGGCGAGGTCGTTGATGCGGCGGCGGAGCACGGCGTGGTCGATCGCCTCGGTCGGCAGGTCCCGCCGCTCGCCGTCCTGGGCTGCTTCCAGCCGGGCGAGGCCGGCCGTGCGCTCGCGGCGTCCGCGCCGGCGCTCGGCCCGCAGCACCTGGAGCGATGCGTTCATGGCCACGCGGTGCAACCACCCCCGCACGCTGCCGTCCGGGCGCACCGTGGAGCCCTGCTTGAGTACGCTGACGAACGTCTCCTGGGCGGCGTCCTCGGCCAGGTCGGACCGGCGCAGTACGCCGAGGCAGGTACGGTAGACCGAGAGTTGATGGCGCTCGAAGAAATAGGCCATCGCGTCGCGGTCGTGATCCCGCGTCGCGGAACTCAGCAGAGCCTCGTCCGAAAGCATCCTGAACGCCCTCGCGCGCGCCCGCGCCCGGCGGACGCGATCCCGCAGATCCGAAAGGACGGCCTCCCGGGTTCTCGATGCCGCGGAGGGACGGTTCCTTCCCGGAATCCGGCAATTTACCATGACCCGCTCCTCCGTGGAAGCCACGGCTTTCGGCGAGCGCCCGGACCGCCTCGCGAGCGGCCCTTCGTTCGGATCCCCTGAAGCACGGGGATCGCGGAGGCGAGAAAGCGGCCTTTTTCCGCCCCCGCGGCCTCCGCGACCCCGTGACCGCCGTCGAAGTGGTCTTCCCCCTCCCCTCAGCGCAGCTTGGCGAGTTCGCGCGAGTACTTGTCGTAGATCCGGTCCTGCGGATGCAGGAAGGCGAGGACGCTCTCCCAGCGCGGGATCAGCTCGTCCAGGCGCAGCTTCCCATCGCGGAACAGGATGAGGTCCCGGTTGAACGCCAGCTCCTTCTCGCGGAAGAAGGACTCGATCGCCTGCGTCGAGTCGGCATGGCGCGGAAAGATGTCTTTCGCTGCATCAAACTGTTTCCGTGCCTCCGCGGTGTCGCCTTCCTGGAGCGCCGAGAGCCCCGCCTGGTAGGCCCGCGCGGCCCGCGCGGCGAGATCGGGACGCTTGCCCCGGGTGAGCGAATCCTTGTAGTAGGAGTTGTTCGGGGAGTCCTCGATCAGGACCTTCACCTGGCTCCAGGCCACCGCTGCGTCCTCCTCGCGGAAGTCGGCCTCGGCCTTCTGTGCGGTGCGGGCGAGGTCGACCACCTTCTGGGCCAGGCTGCGGAGCTTGACCAGGTCCGGGTGGACGGCGTCGCGGAGCAGCAAGGCGACGTCGGGACCGTCCCCCGAGTCGAAGCGCTCGCGCGCCTGGAGCCACAGCCGGCGGGCGTCGATGTCGACCGCGAGCCGCTCGGCCTGCCGGGAGATCGCGTCGGGCGCCCCGGAGATCGTGTCGAGCTTGTCGCGCGCTTCGGTGAGCTTGCCCCCGGCGAAGAGGGTCTCCGCCTCGCGGAGCATGATCTGGAAGCGCAGGTAGCGCTCGCACTCGCGCTTGATCGGCTGGACCACGACGACGACGTCGGGGTAGCGTCCCTCGAGCAGGTCGAGGAGGCGGTTCACCTGGTCGAGGGCGGCCTGGTAGTCGCCGGCGGCGAGGTAGGGCTGCACCGCGCGCACGGTCCGGTCGGCGAGGAGGTCCTTGACCTCGAGCATCCTGGCCGCGGCGGCGCGGGCATAGACGCTCTCGACGCGCACGCGCTTGAATGCGCTGAAGGCCTCCTCGGGACGCGTGCTGCGCAGGTAGTCCAGGCCGTCGCCGATATGCCCGCGGTCGACGTGCTCGGCGCGCGACCACTCGAGGATCGCCCCCGCGAGCCGGGCCCCGGTAGGATAGTTCCGCAGTTCGACGGCCGAGGCTTCGAGCTGGCGCCAGTTCATGTCGACGTAGCTCGGCTGCCGATTCTGGCACTCGTTGAGCAGGGAAGCCAGGCCGGTGACGAGACGCCGGTCCGGGTGCTGGGGGAGCATGAGCCGGAGGGTCTCGGCCAGCTGGGCCGAAGTCTGGCCCGTGAGGGTCGGATCGAGGAAGCGCTCGCGCAGGGACGCGGCGAAGCCGTCGAGCGCCTGCAGCAGCTTGATTGCGAGCTTGCGCTCCCGGTCTTCGTCGTCGTGGGGCGGGGGCGGGTCGACCTTGGCCGGGGCCGGAGGCGGGCGGAAGAAGAAGGCGCCAAGGAGGACCGCGGCGGCGACGCCCGCCAGCGCGAGCCCGGCGCGCGGGCGCCGGCGGACGGGGGCGGGAGCGGCTCCCGAGGCGCTCGCAAATTCCAATTCGACGGAGCCGATGGCGACGCGGTCGCCGTGGGCGAGCACCCGCTCGGTGGTGCGCCGCCCATTGACGTAGGTGCCGTTCTTCGAGCCGAGGTCGCGCACGACCCAGTCCTTGCCGCGCGGGACGATCTCGGAGTGGTGGCGCGAGATGCCCTCGCCGACGAGCGCGACGGCATTGTCTTCCTTGGTCCCGAGGCCGAGGCGGGTGCCGGCCCGGAGCTCGAAGCGCCGGCCGGGCATGCCGCGGACGATCGTGAGAAAGCCGAGGGCGGTGGGCGCGGGCGACGCGGCAGGCGCGATCCCGATGGGGACGGTGAACGGGACCCCGTGGGGAGTCGGGGGCGCGGCGGGGACGGCGAGCCGGAGGCCTTGCGGGGACGGGGGGGCCGGCGGCGCGGCGGCGGCGCCGAGGGCGACTTGGGGCGCGACGGCCGCCTGGGAGAAGACGTCCTCCACCTCGTCGGGAAACACCGGACGTGCGGCGGCGGGCGCGGGCGCGAAGGCGTAGTCCACCATGGTGCCGTCGTCGGCCGGGACGGGGACGGAGGCGGCGACGACGCGCAGCTCGAAGGTGCCGGCGCGGAGGACGTCGCCTTCCTGGAGCACGGCCTCGGTGACGCGCGCGCCGTTGACGAACATGCCGTTGGCGCTCGCCTCGTCCTGGGCCATCGCCTTTCCGCCCGACACCGTGCAGGTGACGTGGCGCTTCGACACCGACCGGTCGGCGGTGACGATCTCGGCCGACGGGTCGCGGCCGATGCGGACGATGCCGCGCAGGGGGACTTCCTGGGTCCGACCGTTCTCTTCGTACACGAGCTTCAGCATGGCGGGGCTCCTCGACGGCTACGGCGGTGGGGCGGCACTCGCCGCCCGTTACGTCCGAGGAGATGCCGGCGCCGGCGCTTCCTTCCCGTCTGATTTCGCGAACGGGCCGTTTCCGCGCGATGGCGCGGCCGCAGGGATGGGGGGCAGGGGAATGGATGCCGCCGACCGGGGCGGCCTTCCCGGAAATCCGCGATATTCTCCGGGCCGATCCCGCTCGGACGGACCGAGCCGGATGGACGAGTCGATGCGACACAGAGCCTCGAGGAGGCGGACCCTGTCGAAATAGGGCGCTTGACCGCGGGTTTCCTCAAACGGTCGCCGGATGCACGCCGTACCTAGTGCGTCTCGTGAGCATGAGGGAGGACGGAATGAAACGGACGGTGCCGGTCCTGGTCGGTCTGGTGTTTTCGCTGGTCTTCGCCGCGGGCGCGGCGGCACAGGATCTCAACGCCCCCAAGTCCAAGAAGCGCAAGGGCAAGACGGTCGAGTGGGCCAAGAACTACCTGCTCGAAGTCAAGAAGCACTTGCGCAAGTCCTTCGTCGAGGCCGACCGCGTCAGCGAGCAGAGCCTGATCCAGGCCTGCACCGCCGGGCTGGTCAAGTCGCTCGACGGCGACGCCCACAAGAAGCTCGACGCTGAATCCCGCGAGGGCCTGCGCGAGGTCTTCATGCGCGAGGGCTATAAGAAAATCAGCGAGGTCTTCACCGCCCTGCAAGAGCACCTCGCGGCCGGCGCGATCCAGCACCTGAGCCTCGAGGTGCTGGCCGACTCGGCCGCCAAGAGCATGGTGGAGTCGGTGAGCGACCCCTACTCCCACATCTTCACCTTCGACGAGTTGCAGAAGATGATGGGCATGCTCTCGGGCCAGCAGCGCGACGACAATCTGGGTTTCAGCGTGGCCCCCAAGTCGGGCCGTTTCGAGGTTGGCTATGTCATGTACGGCTATCCGGCATACTGGGCCGGTCTGCAGATGGGCGACGAGGTCCAGGAGATCAACGGCGCGGACCCGCGCACGATGAAGCTCCAGGAGGTCGCCGAGGCGATGAAGGTGAAGCCGGGCGATTCGATCGCGCTCACGGTGAACCGGGAGGGGTGGCTCCACCCCTACCGCTTCACGATCAAGCAGGAGGGCCGCAAGCCGAGCGACGTGGTCTTCAAGATCCTCCCCGGGGACATCGGGTACCTCCGGCTGACGATTTTCGACATGACCCTGGAGAACGCGGTCAAGTCGGCCATGGACCGGATGGCGGGCAAGGGGATCCAGGGGCTGATCCTCGACCTGCGCCAGAACCCGGGCGGGGCCCTCAACGCCGCGGTCGCCGTCGCCGACCAGTTCATCCCCGGCAAGTCGCTGATCACCAAGACCGAGTCGAGCTACCAGGTGGAGCTGCCGATCAAGATCCCCGGGTTCGCCCCGGGATTGGACTCGACCTTCTACGCGGGCAAGAAGTCGCCCTGGGAGCAGATCCCCATGGCGGTGCTCATCAACCACACCTCGGCGAGCGCCTCCGAGCTGCTCTCCGGCGCGCTCCAGGACCTCGACCGCGCGACTCTGATCGGCGAGACCAGCTACGGCAAGGGCGTGGGCCAGACCGTGATCCCGCTCTGGCGCACCGGCTTCCCGTTCCCCGAGCGCTACCTCTACCTCACCGTGATGCGCTACACCCTGCCCACCGGTCGCTCGATCCACGGCAAGGGCGTGGAGCCGGACATCCACGTGCCCTCGCCGGTGATCACCGGCGAGGAGTTCGACCGGCTCTGGAAGCTGCGCGAGAGCGGCGCGATCGAGGCCTACGTCGAAGCGGCGTTCGCCGGCCAGGACGACCTGGCGAAGGACCTTGCGACCTACGACCGCTTCGAGACGGAACGCTACCCGGGCTTCGACGGGTTCTGCCAAGGCCTGAAGACGAACCTCCCGAAGAGCGAGGTGCGCGAGGAAGTCCGGCGCGCCCTACGCATCCGCTGGGAGCGCGAACACGGGGCCTCGCTGGTGTTCGACCTGCAGACCGACGTCCAGCTCCAGCAGGCGGTGATGGAGCTCGCCGACCGTCTCGGGCTGGAGCAGGATTAGTCTGAGAGCCTCGGACCGATTCCGGCGGAGCGCCACGGGCGCATCCGCGCGGCGCGACGACGAGGTGAACGTTCTTGGACTTGGCCTGCGAGAGCGGGCAGAATGGGCTCCCGGACGCCTGCTCGTCCCCCCGAATGGCGTCCCGGGAGGTTGCCCCCGCAACACGGGCCCCGGCTTCCCTGCCGGGGCTCGTTCCTTTTTCCGGAAGAGGTCCCATGAAGCCGAAGCTGGGCGTGGTCCTGCAGGGCGTGTGCGGCGCATTCCTCGTGGCCACGATGGGTCTGCTCTATTGGGAGGTTCGCGGTCTGGACGACCGGATCGCGAGGTTGGAGTCGGACGCCGGGGCGGCGCGCACGGGTAAGGCCCGGTCGGGCGACCGCGCACGCACCGAGGCGAATGCCCCTGACGAGCGGCGCGCGGGCGCCACCCCCGCCGTACTTCCCGCGGACCCGGGGGGATCGGACGACGAAGTCCTGCGCGAGAACCTGCGACGGCTCACGGAGTCCGTCCGCGGGCTCGAATCGCGGCTCGGCGAGGTCACCGAGAAGTCGGCCGCGCTCGAGCGCGAGACCGCGAACCTGGCCGCCAGGGCGGCGGCGGTGCCGGCGCTGCCCGGGGTGGTGGACGCCCAGGGACAGCTCGCCCAGAGCGCGGAAGCGCAGGCGCTGAACGTGGAAATGCAAGCCGCGAGCACGCTCGCCTGGCTCGAAGCGGAGATGGAGAAGCTCGCCGACGAGGTCGACCTGAGCCCCTCCCAGCGCGACCGAGCGAAGGCGCTGCTCGCGGAGCTGACCGACAAGTACTTCCCGAAGGACGGCAAATCGGAAGAGATGTGGCAGGACTGGCAGAAGTTCCAGACGGAGTACGACGACCGGGTGAAGGGGATGATGACCTCGGAGCAGCAGAACGAGTACGCGAGTTACCGGAAGAAACAGCTCCAGGAGCAGGTCAGCACATCCACATCGTACACGGTGGCGACGATGGCGAAGGCGGTGGGCCTGAACGACTCGCAGCGCGACCGGATCAAGAGCAAGATCAAGGACTACTACGGCAAGATGTACGGGACGGACTACGACCAGAGCGGGAGCACGGGGGGAATGTCGGCGTACGACCCCAACGAGCTGCGGGACATGCTCCACAGCGAGATCCGGGCGGACCAGGTGCCGAAATTCGACGAGTGGTACAAGACGTACATGGGCGGCGGCGGGCAGGGGGTGACGGAGTCGCAGGGCGAGTAGCCGCCGGCAGTAGTTCCGGCCCACCCGCCCACTCCGGCATTGCCCGGCCCGACGCTCCCGCACTACCATGCTGCGGTCCCCCCTTCGAGCGCGCCCGCCATGACCGACGCTTCCGCCCCCTCGCCCGCCGCGACCAGATCGACGCGGCGCTCACCGAACAGGCGGCGCGGCGCGCGTCCGGCGCGCGCGTCCGTCTCGGTCACGTGCCGGTCGAGCGCGGCGTGCTGTCCGCAAACGACGTGCGGCAGGTGCTCGATGTCCAGGGCAAGACGCAAGCGGCATGGACGCGACTTCCACGGCGCGCGCGGCTACGGTTCCTGCTCCATCAAGCGGTGAAGCGCCTTCATGGCGAAGTCGATCCGCGCGCCCTGCCGCTTGAGCTCGCCGTTTTGTGCCTGGATCGCCTTGAGCATCACCACGACCGTCCGGTCGTTCTTCTCCCAGCGCGCCTCGTTCTTCTCCCAGCGCGCCTCGCTCTTTCTCCAGCGCTCGCAATCCTCGAGGTAGACCTTCTCCAGGAAGGCAAGTCGGCGGTCGATTCCAGAGCCGTTCTTCTTCATGTCCGCAGCATAGCCGCTCCGGAGTCGGGAATCAAGCGCTCAGCGGCGGGCCGGCGGGCTGGCGGGCTTCGGCGCGCACGTGGGGCGGTTGGGGCGGATCGGGCGCGCTCGCCGAATACCTGAAGGTGCGCGCCGACCTGGCCGCGCGCGGCCCACGAGACGCGCATGGACGATCTCGAGCGCTGGATCAGCGCTGGATCGGGATCCAGGCGAAGGAACTGATCGAAACGAGACGGCAGACCCGGGAGATCGTCGCCCTCGTGTCCAGGATGGACCGGCGCGTCGGTCGGCTGGAAGGCAGGAGAGGCCGCTGACCTGATCCTACGGACGCGGAATCGTCGCGCGCGGCTCTACCGCAGCGGGGTCTCCACCACGGGGAAGCGCTTCGCGAGCAACTCGCGAGCGTCGTCGGCGAGCGTGCCCTTCGTGCGCTTGTCGCCGCCCAGGCCGATCAGCTCGACCTCGGTCTCCTGCGGGCGCCCCGCGAGCACCGCGACCAGGCCGGTTCCGGCGCCGAGGCCGTCGGTCTCGAACATCAATACGCACCACGCGTCGCTGCCGGACCCGCGTCGGGTCATGTGCAGCAGCGGCACCGGCAGGGCCCGCAGCGCGTCCTCCACCTCGTGCACCGGCGCGACCACGAGCAGTGTCACCTTCTCGGGCGGCGGAGTGAACCACCGCCGAAACCAACGGATGAGGCCCATGGATGGTGTCTTGCTCCCAGTGGCCCCCGGTCGAGAACGAGCACGACCCGCAATCCGGACTTCGATTCCGAGTGAATACCCTGGAACAGCTTGGTCCGAGCCGATGAATCACCCGCGCGAGCGTCCCGTCCAGCCTGATTCAGCGGGGCCGACCTGGAGACCCTGGCGCGGGGACGGGCCTACGTCGCCGCCTGGAGCGCCTCGGCGAACCGCTTGACGATGGCCCCCGCGGGCTCCACCGATTCGATGCCCTCTACGCTCTTGCCGGCCTGGAAGTAGTCCTGGTAGCGCATCCCCTGGAGTGCCGAGCCGCGCAGCTTCCAGATCGAGAGCAGGGCGTAGATCGACCGCATGATCCGCTTGGTGCGCCGTCCGCGCAGGAGCCAGCGGGCGATCGGCCCCGCCTTGGTGCCGACCTTGTCGATGTAGGGCGTGCGAATCACCGCGCACGGGACCCCCGAAATCTTCTCGGACAGGACGATGTCGTTCTCGCCGGCGCGCAGGATCGCGTTCTTGTAGTCGCTGTGCACCTTGCACTCCTCGCAGGCGATGAAGCGGGTGCCCATCTGCACCCCGGCGTAGCCCGCGCGCATCACCCGCACGAAGTCTTCCTCGCTCCCGACCCCGCCCGCGCAGATGAGCGGCTTGCCCAGGTCGGCGAGATCGGCGTGCAACTGCTCCGGGCTCTTCTGCCCGGCGTGCCCGCCCGCCCGGTCGTTCACGCAGATCAGGCCGTCCACCCCGTGGTCGACCGCCTTGAGCGCCCAGTCGCGCGAGGTGACGTCGTGGTAGACGATCCCGCCCGCCGCGTGCGCCCGGTCCACCACCCACTTCGGGTTCCCCAGCGCAGTGATGAATAATTTCACACCCTCCTCGAGCGCCAGGTCGACCCACGCCTGCATCTTCACTTCGTACGCCCGGGCGGACTTCTCCACGATGACGTTGAAGCCGATCGGCCGGTCGGTCAGGCGACGGATCAGGCGCAGGCCCTCGCGCAGATCGTGCTTGAAGACGTAGGTGAGCGAAATCGGCTGGACGATCCCGATGCCGCCGGCCGCCGACACCGCGGCCACCAGCTCGGGATTGGAGCACGGGTACATGGCGCCGCAGATGATCGGGTACTCCACCCCGATCTGGCGCGTGAATGCCGTCTCGAGCTTCATGGCTCCGCCACGGATGGGATTCCGGTCCAGGGCGCCTTCTCGGGGCGCGCGGTCAGGCTCGGTTCGATCCTGGGGGATCGGGTTCACCGACCGCGCCGGACCCGCCGCTCTTCCACGGCGAGATCCAGCTCCTCCAGCGTCTTCGGCCAGTCGTCCTTCAGCAGGCGCGAGAGGGAGCGGTCGGCGAGAATCTTACCCCCAGTCTGGCAGCGCGGGCAATAGTTCGTCTCGTGGTCGGCGGTTGCGATCCGCTGCACCGGCGCACCGCACACCGGGCAGGGCTTCCGGTAGCGGCCGTGCACCGCCATGCCTTCCCGGAACGCGGTCACACCCGCGGGAAAGCCGCTTCCCGTTTCGCGCCTCAGTCGGTCGATCCATTCTGCCAGCGTCTCCCGGCACGCCGCGAGCAGCGTCTCCGCCTGGGCAGCGGTCATCCGCCGTGTCTGCAGGACCGGCGACAGGCGGGCGCGGTGCAGGATCTCGTCGGAATAGGCGTTGCCGATGCCGCTCAGCACCCGCGGGTCGGTCAGCACGCGCTTGAGCGTGTGGTTCTCCCGGCGCAGCGCCGCGGCGAAGGCGGCCGGGTCGCAGGCCAGCACCTCGAGACCGCCCGGATCGAGCGCGGCGAGCGCCGTCTCCCCGCGCACCACGTGGAGCGAGGCGCGCTTCTTGCTGCTCGCCTCGGTCAGGAGCAGGGTCCCCTCCGCGAACCGGAACGCGGCCAGGCCGATCTTCCCCGGGACCTTGACCCCCGCCTCCCGCCAGTGCAGCCGACCGGCGATCATGAGGTGGAGCACGAGAAAGAGCCCGTCCTCCAGGGCGAAGACGATCCGCTTGCCGAGCCGGCGCAACCCCTCTACGCGCCGGCCCTCGGCGGCTGAGAGCGGCGGATCGACCGTGCGCAGGAGAAAGGGCCCGATCACCTGCACCTTCTCCAGCGCGCGTCCGAGCGTGCGCGGCGCCAGCGCGTCGAGGTAGGCCAGGATGTCGGGCAGCTCGGGCATCGGGACCGTTGCGCCAATACCTGTTCCGAGAGGGCTCCCGTCGCCGGGCGGGCTCCGCGGAGCGCTTACCGCCAGGAGTGGATCTTGCGGAATTCCCCGGTCGACATCCCGGCGGACCGCGCCTCCGCATCCACCCGGAAGAGCCCCTGCTCGCGCGCGGCCTTGCCGGCGTCCGAATTCCACCAGGCGGGGAAGCCCTGCAGGACCGGGCCGTCTTCCTCTTCGAACCAGTAGACCAGATCGCGGTTCTGCTTCCACCACGCGAGCCAGTGTTCACGCCGGCGTGCGACGTCGGCGGGATCCTGCGCGTCGACCTTGGTCGGGAACGGCTCGAGCCCGGTGACGTCTTCCAGCACCTGGTACACCCGCGCGGGCTCCACCTCCGGCCGCTGCTCGAGCGCCGCCATCGCCCACTCCAGGCGGCTCCGGTGTCCATTCTCGGCGATCCAGGCGAGCCACGCGTTGGCCCGCTTGGAGACCCACGCTGGGTTGCGGAACGAACCGGACTCGACCGGATCGAAGCGCAGGGTGACGTACTGCAGGAACCAGTCGAGCTCGAATTTGTGGTAGGCGGTGCCGTGCTCGAGTTCCTCGACGAAATGGAATACGACCGGCGGGGCGAAGTGGGTGTACGCGAGGTGGAAGCCGAAGCCCATCTCGCTGAGGATCCCGTCGTCCATGTCGCGGCCGCCGAGGCGCTGGACGTACACCCAGAGAGACGGCGGCAGGAGCGGATCGGCCAGGCCGCACTTCCAGATCGTGTCGGCCATCCGGACCCGGTGCTCCATGGGCGCCGCGGCGAGGCCCGCGACGAAGCGGGCGATCTCCGCCGGGGTGAGCTGGGGCCCCTGCAGGATGGCGATCGCGGCCGAGGGGCGCTGCGGCTTCGGCTCGGTGCGCGGTGCCGCGTCCGCGCGCGCCGTCGAATCGGCCGCGGATGCGCCGGCGGCCAGGGAGGAGGCCGCGGCCCCGGTCGGACGGGAAGCCGGAGGCGGCGCGGAGGAGCAACCGGCGAGGCCGGCGGCGAGGATCGCAAGCCATGCCAAGCGGCGCGCGCGGACTGTCCGGGCGGGTGCGGAATCGGAATTCATGGCGCAGGCGACTCCCGTCAGGTCCCCCGGTCTCGCGACGAACGGGCAAGGCCGCGGGATCTCGCGTACCTCCCGATCTCCAGCATGGACGCATCGGGGGTTCGGAGGTAAAAGATCATCCCCGGAAGCAGATCCGTCGTCGGGACGGACGCGGGTCCCGCCGGTTTCGCGGCCGTCCCCGCGCGGCTATTCCTCGCCCTCGTACTGGGTCGGGACTTCCACGGTGCGCAGGACCTCATCGATGATCTCGCCGGCCTTGACGCCCTTGAGGCGCGACTGCGGCCGCACCAGCATGCGGTGGGCGAGCACCTGGATCGCGAGGTCCTTGACGTTCTCGGGCGAGACGAAGGCCTTGCCCTCGATGAGCGCCTGGGTCTGCGCCGCCTTCATGAGCGCGATGGAGCCGCGGGGGGAGACGCCGAGCAGCACGTGATCGTGCTTGCGGGTCTCCGCGACGATCTGGGTGATGTAACGCCGGATCGGGGTATGGACCAGGACGCTCCCGACGCGGTTTTGGATCTCCATCACCTGCTCGACGGTGACCACCGGCTGGAGGTTCAGGAGCGGGTGCGCCTTGGACTGGCTGTCGAGGATGGCGATCTCCTGGTCGAGCTCGGGGTAACCGAGGGAGAGGCGCATCATGAAGCGGTCGAGCTGGGCTTCCGGAAGCGGGTAGGTGCCCTGGAGCTCGACCGGGTTCTCGGTGGCGAGCACGAAGAAGAGCTCGTCCAGCTTGTGGCTGACGCCGTCGACGCTGACCTGGCGCTCCTCCATGGCCTCGAGCAGACTGGACTGGGTGCGCGGGGTGGCGCGGTTGATCTCGTCGGCGAGGAGGAGTTGAGTGAAGACCGGTCCGCGGTGGAATTCGAACTTCATTTCCTTCTGGTTGAAGACGTTTCCGCCGGTGATGTCGGAGGGGAGGAGGTCCGGGGTGAATTGGACGCGCTTGTAGACCGCGTGGATCGAGCGGGCGATGGCGCGGGCGAGGACGGTCTTGCCGACGCCGGGGACGTCCTCGATGAGGAGGTGGCCGCGGGCGAAGAGGCAGACCAGGGCGCGGTAGGTGACCTTGTCCTTGCCGATGATGACGCTGCCGACGTTCCGGCGCAGCGCGTCGACCGCCTGCTGGATCTCTTGCGGCGTCATCGCGGAAGTCCCCGGTGGCGGTTGCGAGAACCCGGGTCGGCGCTTCCGTCCCTCCCCGGTCCCTGGGACGCCTTCGGGGGCGCCGGCAGGGACATGGGACGGGGGCCCCGGTGCCGCGCGGGCGCGGCGGTTACTTGGCGGGCGCCGCGGGCCTGGCGGCGGCGGAGCGCATGAGCTGGGACTTGCGGCGGCCGGCGGTATTGCGATGGATCACGCCCTTGGCCGCGGCCTTGTCGACCAACGTGCAGGCGGCGCGGATCGCGGCGGCATCGACTTTCCCGTTCTCGGGCTCCGCCGACTTGATGGCGCCCTTGACGAGCGACTTGACGTGCTTGTTGCGGCGGCGACGCTTGATTCCCTGGCGAACCCGCTTCTGGGCGGACAACGTGTGGGCCATGTGCGTGCGTGCTCCTTGCTATGCCGTGGGCTCTTCGGTTTCCTTGTCCTTGAGGTCTTCCACCAGCTTGGCGGCGTCCCGGTAGTTGAAGTCGATCTCGACGACCTTCTCGAACTCCGCCAGCGCCTCTTTCTTCTTCCTGGCCGCCAGGAAGCACTTTCCCAGGTTGTAGCGCAGGGCGAGTTCCTTTGCCGGGTTGGTGGTCACATCGAGGGCTTTGGCGAACTGACCGGCGGCCAGTTCGTACATCTTCTTCTTGAAGAAGGCCTGGCCCAGGAAGTCGAGCGATTCCAGCTTCCGCTTCGGGTCCTTCACGGTCTGCTGGAATTCCTTGATCGCCTCGTCCACCTGTCCCGCCTGCATGAGGAACGTGCCGAGCTCGTAGCGCAGCCCGAGCTCGGTCGGGTGGTCCTTGATGCGCTGCTTCCAGTCGGCGATCTGGAACTGCAGCTTTTCGGTCTTGACCGCTTGGAGCTGCAGCTTGAACTCCGCGTTCTCCGGGTCTTCCTTGCACTGTCTGATGAGCTCGACGATCTGCGCCTCCCACTCCTTGACTTTCACGTCGCCGATCTTGGCCTTGAGGCGCATGTCGTTGGGGTCGAGCCGGCGCGCCTCCTCGAAGGCCGCGGCGGCTTCCGCCCAGTTCGACTGGCGCATCTGGAGTTCGCCGATCTTGGCCCACGGCTTGGCCATCAGCGGGCTCTCGGGATCGGCATCGATCTTGGCCTTGAGGTCGGCGATCTCGCTGTCCATCTCCTCGTCGGTCTTGTACACCTTGTGCGAATCGGCCAGCTCGGCGGCCTTGCCCTTGTCCTTGATCACGTCGCGGGAGCCCTTGGCGTCGCTCCAGCCTTCTTTCATCGACCCCATCGCCAGCAGGTCCTTGAGCGAGCCCGCGGCGTGGCGGTCCTCGGGGGCCTGCCGCACCACGATCTGGTAGCATTCGATCGCTTTCGTGAAGTCCCCCTTTTCGCGGTACAGGTCGCCCAGGGTGCGCGACCCGTCGACGTGGTTCTTGTCGACCGCGTTCGCCATCTCGAGCTCGACGATCGCGCCTTCGACGTGGCCCCCTTCCTTGAAGGCCTTGGCCAGGGACACCCGCGCGTTGACGTCGTTGGGGTTCTTCACGGTCAGGTCGAGGAGGTTGTCGATCTTCTTCTGCGAGTTCTTGGTGATCGAGCCGGAAAGCGCCCCGAACCTGGACCCGAGCCCCCCGAAAAACCCGCCCTTGGAGCCCTGCTCCATGGACTTCTTCAGCGCCACCGCGCGCAGAGCCTGGTGGGACTTCACGTGGTCCGGATCGATCAAGATGATCTGCTTGAACAGGTCGATCGCGTAGTCGTAATTGCGCTTCTGGAACGCCTCTTCCCCCTTGGTGAAGAGTTTGTCGACCTCGGCCATCACCCGACTCCTTCCGTCGTATCCCGCAGAGTGGCGGGGAGTTCAGTATCACCGCTCCGCCGCGAGTGTCAATACAATTTCGGGTGACGCGAGCCCGGCGAAACGGGTAGAATGAGCCTCGCATGCCATTGTACCCGGGAGGCGCGACGAAGTGGAACTGCGTTATTTTCCCGACCCGGCCCTGACCGAGCGGGCCCGGCCGATCGAATCGATCGACGAATCCGTGGCCCAGGCGGCGTTGGAAATGCTCGAGCTCATGCACGAGAAGAACGGGATCGGCCTCGCCGGCCCCCAGGTGGGGTACGGGTTCCGGATTTTCGTGATGAATCCCGGGGGCGACGGAGCCGCCGATCGCGTGCTGATCAATCCCGAGATCCTCGAGACCCGCGGTCAGTCGGTCGGCGAAGAGGGCTGCCTGAGCTTCCCCGGCCTGTACGCCAAGATCCAGCGCGCCGAGTGGATCCGCTACCGCTACCGCACGCTCGCGGGCGGGACCGAGGAGCAGGAAGCCGAGGGCATGGAGGCGCGCGCCATCCAGCACGAGTGCGACCACCTCGACGGGATCCTCTTCGTCAAGCGCATGAGCCCGGCGGAGAAGCAGAGCCGGAGCGGGCAGTTGCGCGAACTCGAGCGCAAGTGGCAGGCCCGGCAGGCGGAGGCGGGCGGATCGCGCTCGCGGGCGCGCGCGAGGCGCTGACCAATGGAGCAGTTCAACGACTTCGGCCCCATGGCCGGCTTCGGGGCGCGCAGGCCCTTCGTCACCTGGGGCGTCTTCGACGGCGTCCATCTCGGACACCAGGCGATCCTGGGGGAACTGGTCGGCTGGGCCCGGGCCGTGGGCGGGACCCCGACGGCGATCACCTTCGCCGACCACCCACGCCATGTGCTCGAACGGCGAACGGTGCCTTACATCGTCACGCTGATGCACCGCCGCGCGCTGCTCGAGCGCCACGGCCTCGCGGCCTGTCTGACTCTGCGCTTCGACGAGACCTTCTCGGTCACCCCCGCGGAGGAGTTCTTTCACCGCGACCTGGTCGGCACGCTCGGCGTCCGCGGGATCGTCCTCGGCGCGGGGGCGACCTTCGGTCGCGGCCGCGAGGGCACGCTTCTACGGCTCCGTCAGTGGGGCGCGGTCGCCGGGGTGGAGGTACGGGAGGTGGTCCCGATCGAGCTCCCCGGAGGCACGATCAGCTCGAGCGCGATCCGCCAGGCGATCGCGACCGGCGACCTCGAGTCGGCGGCGCGCATGCTCGGCCGGCCCTTCACGGTCATGGGCCCGGTGGTGCACGGAGACCACCGCGGCCGGGCCCTAGGCTTCCCCACCGCCAACCTCGACCTGCCCGGACTGCTGCTGCCTCCCGCTGGGGTGTGGGCTTGCCGCGTGTCGATCGACGGCCGCGTCCACGACGCGCTGACCAACATCGGCGTTCGGCCGACGTTCGCTTCGGCGGGAGCGCCGGCGCCCGTGGTCGAGACCCACGTGGTCGACTTCGCCGGGGACCTGTACGACCGCGAATTGGAGGTCGAATTCCGCTTCCTCCTGCGCGAGGAGCGCAAGTTTTCCGGCGCGGAGGCGCTCGTGGCGCAGATCCGTCGCGACCGCGAGGCGCTGCTGGCGCGCAGGGACGGGTAGCGCGGATGATTCACGAACGGCTGCGCCGGTCGGCCCGCGGCCTGGCTGCATACGCAGCCAGGAGGCCGCGGGCGGACTATTCATGAATCCGCTGAGGCGGCTTCATGAATAATCCGGGCTAGCGCAACCCAACAAGGCGGCTGCTGGACCGGAGCGTCGCCAGTTCCTATAATGAACACGACGATGTCTGGGAGACCCCCCTCGAGATGGCCGACACCGTTCCTCCGACCCAGGACCACCAGCAGAATCGACCGGTGCGCATCGACCCGGTCGAGCGCTTGACCGCGATCCTCCGGGCGGTGCGCGATCACCTCCGCCGGGGGGACGGGATCGCCGCGCTGCAGATGATCCTGCGCCTGTCGCCGCGCGAGCAGGTCCGGCCCGCGGTCCTGCGCGAGTTGGCGAACACCTACCTGCTGCTCGGCAACCGCACCCTGGCCGAGGAGAGCCTCAAGCAGTACCTGCGCCGCACGCCCGCTGACGCCGACACCTGGGTGATCCTGGCGCGCACCCACCGCGAGCTGGCCCGGCCCTACGATGCGCGCGACGCGCTGCTCGAGGCGCTGCGCCGGCGGCCGACCGACGAGCGCTATCTCGCCGAGCTCGCCGGGCTCTATCGCGACCTCGACCACGGCGACTCCGCGCTCAGCGTGGCGCGGCGCATCCTCGAGGTGAACCCGGCGTCCGCGCGCGGGCACTTCGAGGCCGGGCTTTCCTATCTGCAGTGGGGCCGGTATGGCGACGCGGTGAAGCACCTCAAGGTCGCGGCCGCGCAGGACCCGCTCCTGCCCGCCATCGGCGAAGCCTTCAAGCGCGCCGAACGGCTGTTCGAGGAGTGCACGCGCGAGCTCGAGGCCTGCGAGGAGCGCGGTCGCGCGCAGCCGGACAACCTCGACGAGGGCGAGCACGCCGCCAGCCTGCTCGTGTGCACCGGGGAGATCGAGCGCGCCCTCGAGAAGGCCGACCAGGTCCTGCGCGGAAATCCCGGCCGCGGTTCCACGCTCGAGCTGCGCGGGCGCATCCTGATCGAGACGGATCGCTTCGAGGAGGCTCTGGTCTCGCTGCGGCGCTGCGAGGAGATCGACCCGGAGCGGAGCTACCTCGGCTTCCACACCCGCCGGATCCAGCGCCTCGCGGGTGAGCCCGAGGACCGGGCGCGCTTCTTCGAGCGGGCGATCCTCCAGCACCCGGACCAGAACTGGTGGTATCTCAACCTCGGCATGCTCTACCTGGATCAGGGGGAACCGCGCAAGGCGATCCGGGTGCTCCGGCGCGGGATCAAGCGCTGCCCGGAGCGGCACCTGCTCCACGAAACGCTGGCGCGCGCGCAGGAGATGTCGGGCCGGCCGCAGCGCGCGCTCCACGCCCTGCGCAAGGCCACCGAGCTGGCGCCCAAGGATCCGGAGTGCTGGAACGCCCTCGGCAACCAGTACTCCCGCCTGGGACGGCCCGGCGAGGCCCGCCGCGCCTTCCGCCAGGCGCTCCTCATCCACCCGGAGTTCGAGTGGCCGCACCACAACCTGGCCCTGCTCGCGCTCGGCGAGGGCAACCTCGACCAGTGCGTGCGCGAGGCGCGGCTCGCGCTCGACGCCAACGCGGAATACGTCGAGGCGCGCCACACCCTCGCGGTCGCGCTCTTTCGCCTCGGCCGCTACCGCGAGGCGGAGGAGGAATGCCTGCGCACGCTCGAGGCGGTGCCGGACGACTGGCGCGCCCACCTCAACCTGGCCAACGCCTGCGACGCGCTGGGCGAGCGCACCCGCGCCCGCGATGCGTACGAAAAGGCGCTCGATCTCAACCCCGAGGACCCCGCGGTCCATCTCGACTTCGGGATCTTCTGGGCTTCCCAGGGAAAGCTCGATCGCGCGATCGAGCTCTTCGAGTCGGCCCGGCGCCTCGATTCCGGGTCGGGGGACGTCTACAACAACCTGGGGCTGGCGTGGTTGCGCAAGCGCGACCTCAAGCGCGGGATTCAGCACCTGCGGCGCTCGGTGCAACTCGCCCCCCGGAACGCCTCGGCGCACTACAACCTCGGCCTCGCCCTCTACCGCGTGGGGAAATTCCGCGACGCGCTCGTACACACCCAGCGCAGCATCGAGCTGGAGCCCGGATACGCCGCGGCCCACAACGACCTGGGCTGCACCCTCGAAAAGCTCGGCCTCTACCGCGAGGCGGCCAAGGCCTATCGCAAGACGCTCGAGCTCAACGCCAACGAACCGCACGCGCTGAACAACCTCGCCGCGCTTTACTTCAGGGAACCGGAGGGGAACCTGGTGACGCGCAACGAGGCACGCGAGTGCCTGTTCCGTTCTCTCCCCCACCTCAAGGAATCGCGCCAGGTCCGGCAGACCTTCCGCCAGATCGAGCGCCTCGAAGGGGCGACCCGCCGACGCATCGCTACGGTGAAGAAGCGCGCGGCCAGGGAGTGAGCCGACGGCCGGGATCCGCCCACCGCGCCTCTCCTCTCGGCGGTCCGCGCAGGCTCGCGGCCCGCCGGGTGCGGAATCGTAACACCGGCACATTTAGGCCCAGGCCCGCGCCGAACGGAAGAAGTCGCTGGACCACCTCTCGACGGGCAAGAGGACTTCGCCAGCGCACCGGGTCATCCTTTTTCCTGCGCGTTGACGTTGACCGAAGAGAGGAGTAGCATCGCACTCGCGAGCGAGGATCAGGGTACCAGGAGGTCGGGGTGCCGAGCGTATACCTCGAGACGACGATCTTCGGCTACCTCGCCTCGAGACCGACGCGCAACCTGATCGTCGCCGGCCATCAGCGTCTCACGCGCGCCTGGTGGACGACTCGCGCGAAGCAATTCGATCTGCGCGTATCGACCTTGGTCATCGAGGAAATCGCCGCCGGAGATCCTCGGTCGGCGCGCGCGCGGTTGAAGTTCACGGCCGGCATCCCCGTCGTGGAGATGACCGCTTCGGCGATCGACCTGGCGGACACCTACCGCACACGCCTTCCGCTTCCCCCGCGGGCCGCCCGGGACGCGCTCCACATTGCACTCGCCGTCGTTCACGAGTTGGATTACCTGCTGACCTGGAATTGCGCCCACATCGCGAACGGGCACGTGATCCTGCGGCTGCAGCTCTTGAATCGCAAACGGAAGAGAACCACGCCGGTGATCCTCACGCCGGAGGAACTGATGGAACCCATGGAGCCCTACACGCCATGAAACCTGATCCCATTGTTGCCGAGATTCGCAGGAACAGCGAGCGGTTGCTCAAGAGAGTCGGTGGAACCATGGAAGCCCTGGTTCGATATCTGCAAGAGCGGGAGAAGGCCCATCCCGAACGGGTCGTGGACAGGTCTCGCTCGCACCGTAATCGCTCGCAGCGAACCAAGCGCCAGTCGAGCGACTGAACATGGCCCGACCCGTCGATGCCCTGCTCGGCCGCCTGGCCGTGGAGCGCGGTCTCTTGACGCGGGCGCAGCTCGACGCCGCCTTGCGCGTCCAGGAGGCGGAGCGTCCCGTTCCTCCGATCGGCGTGGTGCTCGTCGAGCATCGCTTCCTCACCCACGAGCAGGTGGACGAACCGAAGAAGTCAACTGCGCGCTCCGGGAGCAGGCCCGGCGCGAGGATGCGGGCGAACCTGGGTGGCCTTGGGCGAGCAACTCGTCGCGCAGGGCGCCATGACGAGCGACACGCTGACCGAGGTGCTCCAGCGCCAGGAGGAACGGCGTGACGCTCCCGCCGGAGCGGGAACCGAGCAATCGAACAAGACCGTTCCGGCCGCCCCGCGCCGGGAGACCCACACGGGGTCCGCAGGTGCGACGGTCGTCAAACGCGCGATCGACTCGGCGCAATCCGACGTAGATGCCTCCGCAGCGCCCGCGACGCCGGGCCGGCGTGCAGCGGCGCTCGGTGCAGCTCGCCCCCCGGAACGCCTCGGCGCACTACAACCTCGGCCTCGCCCTCTACCGCGTGGGGAAATTCCGCGACGCGCTCGTGCACACCCAGCGCAGCATCGAGCTGGAGCCCGGATACGCCGCGGCCCACAACGACCTGGGCTGCACCCTCGAAAAGCTCGGCCTCTACCGCGAGGCGGCCAAAGCCTATCGCAAGACGCTCGAGCTCAACGCCAACGAGCCGC
>Ga0209514_10003569_pt1 | contig 22027 bp, 19 predicted proteins | sample Subgrocontami58m_FD_187452 | JGI IMG/M metagenome (GOLD analysis project Ga0209514, IMG submission 187452) | Subsurface groundwater microbial communities from S. Glens Falls, New York, USA - GMW37 contaminated, 5.8 m (SPAdes) (version 3) | ecosystem: Environmental > Aquatic > Deep subsurface >...
TGACACCCAATTGTTCCGGATGTATCGGGCCGAAAACCGTATTTACACTGGGCACCTAACACCTCCTGAGGTTAAATTACAAACTCCAAGTGCCAAATCCCAAATCCCGGCCTCCCATTTTCCTCTCTCTCAAGGACGAAGGTGTCCAATGATGTCCCGACTTGGCGGGACTCATTGAAACTCCGCAAAGGTGAAACACTTTCGGAGAGGGTGAAAATGTAATTTAAATATTAGTATTTAGAGATTTATCAAAGTGAACCAGCAAAGATTAAAAAGAAAGAACATTACGCGGAGTTTCCACCACAAAAGTCTTAATGGTCTTATCGTCAATACCCGCATGTCGAAGCTCTTCCAATAACCCGCCCTGTAAGTAGCGATATGTACGCTTCGGTTGAGGAAATCCCAGGGCGTGGCCTATAGCGTCAACAGATATTATCACGCGTTTTTGCAGGCCGGCATCTACCATTGCCTTTATGGACTCAATGCGTCGCTTTCCAGTATCAGGCGATTCATCATATGCAGCGCTATCATAAGCTACATAGGCGCCCTTCTTCGCAATATCCTTATCCCGCTCAATATCCGGAAAAAGGTCGCACTGGCCGATGACGATCCTATCAGGTTTGAGACCTTCCTCTGTCATTAAGTCTATCTGTTTACGCGCCATCTGTGGGCCCTGAGTCATCACAGCACACCCTGTTCGTATGGCCGTACGCGCCGCCGCCCGGTAGAATTTTTCCTCAGTTGCCGTAATCCTGTTATCACGGTTCCCCACACAGATTATCCCGGCCCTGACATTAGTCTTTTTCATAAACCCCGTGATCATACCCTGGCTTAGCTCCTGCAAAAACATCTCGACGACATAATCAACAGCCTTTGTTGAATAGGAAGTTGAAGCAAAATGCCCTGGTATACCGGGCTCCGCTCCGAATCCTGTTGAAGCTACGATATTCACGCCGGTTGTATGAGATAGGGCCTGGTAGAACTCGATATCCCGTCCATTGGCTACACCGGAGCAGTCAACTATCGTTTTGCCACCCGCTGACTTGAAGTCCAGCAAATCCCTCTTTATTTTTTCAAAGGCCGATGAGCGATCGAAGGTTACTTCGGGGTCATATTCCCAGCCGGGCATACCATAGACAATATGTTCGTGCATGGCGGTTATGCCGAGTTCCTCCGGAGATATGGGGCCGAGAACGGTATTAACTTGGGGCATTTGCCCACCTCACTTTCCAGGGTGATTATAAACTTTTTATTGTGTTCCCAACTACGTTAATCATCTCTCCTTGAGGGCGAGGAAATTGAAAAAGTCTGTTTTCTGAGCATTTGTCCATGCCCCCTTGCCAGCGGGCACCATCAACGATGAAAATGGTATGGATTATCTTTTTGCAGCCGGGGTAAATCCCCCTACGCCCCCTTTTCCAAAGGGGGAGACTTAAAACCTCTCCCTTTTGCAAAGAGCCTGCCCTGCCTGCTCTCGGCTTGACGGAGAGTTTGGGCCGACAGGTCGGCCGACACTTCGGCCCCGAAGGGGAGACTGTAAGGGATTTTGGTCATCCTCCATATAAACTCATATCGTTATTTTCAAGGGCACTGTGCTGCATATCCTATCCTGAAAGATGTCTCCAGTCAAGCCTTGACCTCAAAGCCTGCACAGAGTAGGATAAAGCAAAAGAATTGCACCTTATTTTTATAGGATCGCACGATACTCGCCTGACTCTAACCGTAAATAGAAGGAGAGAAATACACAGTGGAAAAAGTAACTGAACGACATCACGAGCCGGAGCCTAAGGAACTTATATACGACTGGAACTTCCGGTGGCGGCTGGAAAAGAAGCGGCGCACCGTAGAAGGCAAGGTAATAATCAGGGGCAAAGATATGCAGTGGGAGCAGAACCGCCAGGCTTACCTGAAATATATGGTTCATGCGCAGAATTGGCCTGAGATCGGGGCGCCGGGTTGGTTCATCTTTATTAACCGGATTAAAAAGCATTCAGGCATGCATCGCCATCAGGGCGGCCTGGGGCTTTACGTACTGGAGGGCAAAGGGTACACGGTGGTGGACGGCGTCCGTTATGATTGGGAAAAGGACGACCTGATATTGCTGCCAGTTAAGCCCAACGGCTGTGAGCACCAGCATTTCAACGCCGATCCCACAGGGCAGCCTGCGGAATGGCTCGCTTTTATCTATGACCCTTTCAGGGACGCTATGGGAAATGAAATTGAGCAGAAGTCCACCGCCGACGATTGGAAGGGCGGGCTTACCCCAGATTCAAAAGTTCATGCATAGGCGGGAAAGCACCAAATCCGAATATCTACACTCTAAACAAATACATAATCCTGTAAACGTAGAAGACACGGCATGTCGAAGACCCTCGGTTTATTGGGGCCGTGTCTCTACGACAATTAAATTTTGGTGCCTGGGGTTTAGAATTTAACCTGGAGGGAGGCAATATGAAAAAGTGCTATTACTACTTGATAGCTCCATTACTTGTACTGGTTATTCTAGCCGGGTGTACTCCCAGCCCCGCTCCTATCCCGGCTGCCCCGTTAACGCCAACCCCGGTAACCGCTCCCACATCCAACATCTCACCTCCCACCTCTCAAGATGCTGCCTGGGATAAGGTAATCGCGGCGGCTAAAAAAGAAGGAGTGGTCACTATATACAGTACCTATTTTGTAGCCGATACCAGCAGGCGGCTGTCGAAAGACTTTCAAGATAAATATGGCATCCGGGTCGAGATTCTGGCGGGGGGCGGCCGCACCAGCCTGGAGAAAATAAAGGTAGAAGCTCAAATAAAGAAGCCCATTGCCGACCTTATGGAGTCATCCGGGGGCAGCGCCACAGAACTGGTTTTGTCAGGTATGGCTGTTAGTGTTGGCAAAGATTTGCCCGCACTAAAAGATAAAAATGCATTCGTCGTTGAACCCATCTACTCCCCTGGTGGTGAATTGATTCAACATAACCTGTACGTCAACGCGCCTGTCATAAATACGCGATTGGTGAAGGAACAGGATGAGCCTAAGTCTTATCAAAACCTGCTGGAACCCAAGTGGAAAGGGAATATCCTCATCCCTGACCCGGCCGCGACAGGTTCGACAGCTCCCTTCTACGGCCCTCTTTTCTATAAATCCCTCGACCTGGATTACTGGCGCCGCCTCAGCCGGCAGGATGTGAAGATTTGGGCGGGCAGTGTGGTGGAAGGGACGCGTATGGTAGCCCGCGGTGAGTACAACCTCTTTCTTACGGGCACAACCGATGCCACCGGGCCGCTGATTGCCGAAGGGGCGCCTGTTAAGTTGCTGGCCATGGAGGAAGGCAACCCGGCTGGCGGATTTGTTATCGCAGCGGTAAAAGATAGTCCCCATCCCAATGCTGCAAAGCTATTTATAGACTGGCTTCAGACCAAAGAAGGTCAGATATCTTATGCTGAACCTTCTCGCGCCACCCCTATCAGAAAAGATGTGCCGGATTTCTCCATGCCCGGAACCCAACTAAAGCTAAAGAAGATATGGAACCGCACCTGGGAGTTCGAGGAGTGGGCCAACAAAGAGATGAAGCTGGGCACGGTGGCCCAGGCTTTCGGCGTTAAATAGTTCAGTATTCGGAAGGAGGGGAAGCAAGTATGAAAAAGATTTGGTGTGCAATAATAGCGGCACTGTCAGTTCTGACTATTCTCGCCGGATGTACTCCCCAAACCACGACTACGCCGACTATCCCATCAACGCCAACCCCGGTAACCGCTCCTACTTCCAACCTCCCACCTCCCACCTCTCAAAACGCCGCGTGGGATAAAATAGTGGCAGCGGCGAAAAAGGAGGGGAAGGCAACTATCTACGCTTTCAATTATATGGGGGATGTGGGGACAGCTATTACCAGCGCCTTTGAGAAAAGATACGGAATAAAAGTGGAAATTATCACGGGCAGGGGCGCCGAGTTCGTTGAACGGTTGAAGACAGAGAAACGTATGGGACAGATGACAGCCGACTTTATGGATAGCTCTGCCGCTTTCCTGTTCAATGCGAAGATTGCGGGCCTGACAATCCCTCTTTCCGACCTGCCGGTTTTGCAAGAGAAGGGGGTCTGGGATATAGAGCCTAAAGCAATGGACACTGAAGCCCATATGCTCGCTGAATATAGCTTTATATACAGTCCCTGGATAAATACCCGTCTGCTCACACCTGAGCAAGCCCCCCGTTCCCTCAAAGACCTGCTCAAACCCGAATGGAAAGGCAAAATAATAGGGCATGACCCCAATGTGAGCAGCGCTACCTATAACTACTTTGTCCCGCTGGTCAATGCTGGAGTTGTGGACTGGGAATATGTGCGGGCTATCGGGCGACAGGACATACGCCTGACGCCTGGCCCGGTTCAGGCCGTTCAAATGCTCAGCCGGGGAGAGCTATCCTTAATCTTGATGAGCGCTGATTCCACAGGAGCTCCTTTTGTAAACGAAGGTGCGCCTATAAAAGCCGTCTCCTGGAGTGAAGGGAGTGTAGCTGTAGCCGGAGGGATATCAGTCATAAAAGATGCTCCACATCCCAATACCGCTCTGGTATTCGCCAACTGGATTTTATCGGAAGAGGGCCAGAAAGTATTCGGTGAGGCGGCAAAGTATCCTATGATACGGAAGGGCGTTGATTTCCGTCCCGTCAATGCCCGCGCCCCCACTACCAGGTTAATTGTTACCACACCCAAAGATATCGATGACATAGCACGCTTTATCAGGGAGCGCTATATTATTGAGCTATGGAAAAAGTGAACCCTCGGGATTGAAAGGAGATAATACATGAAAAAATGGTTAATCTTATCAATTATATTTCTAATAACGTTTCTATCTGCTTGCGCTCCTAAAACAACACCAGCGCCTTCCCCTTCTGTAGCTAAACCGGCTACGTCAACTCCCGCAGCCCCTCCTATTTCCAACATCTCAACTCTCACTTCTCAAGATGCTGCCTGGGATAAGGTAATCGCGGCGGCTAAAAAAGAAGGAAAACTTACCATCTATAGTTTCACCTGGATAGGTGATGCCGGCATTACTATTTCTGGAGCGTTCAAACAGAAATATGGTATTTCAATTGAGATAGTAACCGGCCGCGGAGCAGAGTTCGTCGAAAGATTAAAAACCGAAAAACGTATCGGCCAGCGTGTGGCAGATTTAGCGGAAGGTAGTTCCCTCCACGTTGGGAATATGAAGATAGAGGGTTTGCTGACCTCCGTAGCCGATGAATTACCTTCGCTCAAGGAAAAAGGGGTATGGCTGGTAGATCCTACCGCTCTGGACCGGCAGGAAAAGAAAAACCTAGTATTGCGTCTTTTGGCTTATAGCCCTTTCATTAACACAAATCTTATAAAGTCACCGGAAACACCCCGTACCTGGAAAGATTTGCTGGACCCCAAATGGAAGGGGAAAATGACGCTGACTGAACCCAATGTTTCAGCAGGGCCTTATGAAACTATCGTGGTCCTTATGGAGAATAAAATCTGGGATGAGGACTACATCCGGGCGCTGTACAAGCAGGGGTTGCGCTTCCCCGCCAGCACGCCTGACGAATTTACCTTACTGGCCCGGGGTGAAAGTTCGATTGCTATACGCGGCACCGATGCCTCGGCCAGCCGCTTTGTAACCGAGGGGGCGCCGATTCAGGCTATAGCAATGAAAGAGGGAGAGGTAGTATCCACCGGCTCTATTGGCGCTATTGCTGGCAGCCCTAGCCCTAACGCCGCTAAGGCCCTCCTGAACTGGCTTTACAGCAAAGAGGGTTTAACTGTTGCGGGTAAGGCGCTGGGAAACAAAATGGTCCGTAATGACGTTCCCGATACCCGCCCGAAGGGAATACAAACAGATTCCGATAAGCCCCTGGTTGTGAGTCTGGATAACCTGGATACTGCCACACAGCTTTTCCGGCAAAAATGGTTTGATAAAGTGGTGGGCCGATAATAGTTTGACCTAACCCCTGGCCCCTTCCCGATGTATACACCCGACACGGGAAGGGGTTAAAGGGATAATTTCCCCCTTTTCAATCCATGGTTTGTCGCCGGGGCCGAAACTCCTGGCATGACGTTTACATATCCAAACTCCGGATCTAAATCTGACAAACCGTAATAATTCCACTAATAAAGTGTCATTTTTCAACATTCCTGGGTACCCGTTCAACTTGAGCATAGAGAATTCCCTCATTCATTAGTCGGGAGTATTCACAACACGAAGATTATCAATTACAATAAAGAACCAGAGTTTACCGCTCGTAAAGAGGCAATAAACGAAAATTCCTCCTGACCCTCTTAGAAAATAGACGTTATGTTTTACAGACTTTTTCGTAACAGGGTGTACTATTAGCGGTGGTAATTTTGAATGAGGTCAATATTAAGTATGAAAATCATCGGCGTAACCGGAAATATCGGCACCGGCAAGTCCACTGTATCGGGGATGCTAAAAGACCTGGGGGCTACACATTTGGATGCTGACAAGGTCGGCCACGAGCTTCTCCTCTCTGGCAGCCCTGCCTATCCGGAGATAATCAAGACCTTCGGGAGCAGCATTCTTGGTGAGAAAGGTGAGATCGAGCGCCCAAAGCTCGGAGCTATCGTTTTTCAGAACCCTGAGAAGCTTCAGAAGCTCAACGATATCATGTGGCCCCGTATCATCGAGCTTTCAAGGAAGAAGTGGCAGGAGATGGTCCTGAACGGAGTAAAAGTGGTGGTCTTCGAGGCGGCGGTAATGATCGAGGCCGGCTGGCATGATTTCGTTGACGAACTATGGGTAACCTCGGTCCCGGAAGATGTCGTCATCAAACGGTTGCTCGCCGGCGGGCGTTTCACCGAGCAGCAGGTGAGGGACCGTATCCGCAGCCAGATGCCTGCGGGCGAGAAGGCTAAATTGGCCCAGGTTATCGTGGATACCAACTGCGATTTCACCGAATTGCGAAAGAGAGTCTCGGGTTTGTGGAAACAGCGTGGATTAGACAGGTTGTAGGGGCGCAGCATGCCCTACCGCTAGAAATGGAGCAACTTGGACATTAAGCAACAAATAAAACTGTTCATCGAGGCCCGTTCCATAGCCCTGGTGGGGGCAACCCGCCGCACTGGGGACGGCCACAACGTTGTGGAGAACCTGTTGAACTACGGTTACGCAGGCAAACTATATCCTGTGAACCCCAACGCCGACAACATCATGGGGGTCAAGGTTTATCACAGTATCGGGGAACTACCCGAAGGGATTGACTTAGCCCTCATCTCCACTCCCCGTTCCCAGGCGCCTCAACATGCACGGGAATGTGTTGCGAAAGGTATCAAAGCCCTGATAATTGTGGCCCAGGGCATGGCGGATGTGGGTGGAGAAGGGATGAGACTCCAGCAGGAACTGGTAAAGATAGCGCGGGAAGGCGGCGCCAGGGTGCTGGGGCCGAATACCTTCGGCGTTGCCAACGCTTTTATGCACCTGAATACTGCTTTTGTGAACTTCGAAATACCTGAGAACCCCATCGGCACCATCGCCCAGACTGGAATGTTATTCGGCGGGACAGCCAGGCGGCGGTTGATGGGTAAGGCTATAGATATAGGCAACACCTGCGATATAGATTTCGCCGATGCCCTGGAGTATTACGTGGACGATCCCCAGATAAAGCTAATTGCCATGTATATGGAGGACGTTAAGGACGGCCGGAAGTTTATGCGTGCGGCCAAAAAGGTGACCAGGCAAAAGCCAATTATTGTCCTTAAGGGCGGCAGAACATCTGTAGGGGCAAACCTCACCAAATCGCACACGGGCTCGATGGCCGGCAGGGCTGAAATCTACGACGCTGCTTTTAAGCAATGTGGAATAATACGGGCTTCGGATTTCGATGAGATGGATGATCTGGTTATGGGTTTCTGGTACCTTCCCCCACCAAAAGGGCGGCGGGTCGCCCTTATGACGAATACAATGGGGGCCGGCATATTAGCCACCGACGCCTGTACTAACTGGGGCCTGGAACTGGCAACTTTCGCCAGGGAGACTAAAGAGCGGATTAGCCGTGTAATGCCGCCGTGGCTGCCTGTGATCAATCCTGTGGATATCGGACCCGCCAATTTTGTAGTGCCGGATAGGGAGAAGGTGATATTCGAATGTATGGAGTCACTGCTCACCGACCCGGGGGTCGATGCAATTCTATTCATTCTCCCGGCCGGTTTTGATAAAGAGTCTGCCTGGGGAGTCGAAGTGCCTAACGTAGCCAAGAAGCTGGCAGCAAAATACCCGGCAAAACCCATAGTTGGCTGGGTGCATTCCAACGATGTGGGCGAGAATAGCGCCCACGCATACATGACTGACCGGAACATTGTTGTGTGCCCTACGGTGGATAGGGCCGCCAGAGTGCTTTCCCGATTGCTAAACTATGCACAATTCCGCGAGGCAACCAAAGCTGAAGAATGAGGTTGGTTTCCCAACCTAAACCCCAAACCATTCTTGGGATGGGAGGGGTGTAGAGACACGGCATGCCGTGTCTCTACATTGCAATCCCTCTTTCCAGGGTGAGAATGGGATGTGGATAATGCTGGAGAAGGTCATTCTCGCATGAAAGAAAAACTAAAAGCCATCCTGGACAAACACCCTAAAAAACTGGTGGATGAGATCCCGCATCAGAATAATTTGCCACCTGTGCCGGCAGGGGTATTGATACCCATATATAAAAAAGATAACGAGTATTTCCTGGTATTTACCCTCAGAACCGACCTGGTGGAACATCATAAAGGGCAGATTTCGTTCCCCGGCGGCGCCTTCCACCCCGGCGATGCTAACCTGCTGGATACTGCTTTACGGGAGTCATTTGAAGAAATTGGCCTGTTGCCTTCGGACGTCCAGATAGTTGGTGAACTGGACGACCTGGTAACCAATTCCAACTTCCGGGTCACCCCTTTTGTGGGTTTCGTCCCCTACCCGTATACATTCCATGCAAACAATGCAGAGGTAGCCGAGATCATCCACGTACCCATGTCTATGTTACTGGATAAACGTTATAGCCGGCAGGAAAAGCGCCCCGACGGAGTAATGGACTACTATTATAACTGTTATGGGTACATCATCTGGGGAGTTACCGCCCGGATACTCAAGCCCTTCCTGGATATAATTACCTCTGAAAGTCTTTTCAAGCAGCCCGGCGCGCCCCGGGTTGGTGATAAGATTTAACCATTACCAATACCATCTTTAAGAGTACAACGTTAAATTGCTCAGGAGGTTAAATGAGTGAAGTACGCGGCGAGCAGGCCATAGGCGTAAAGACCGGTGTTAGCCGGTGGAACTTTTCCCCGAAGGTTAGAGCCGATATGAGCTTGCCCCAAAAGGTGGTGATAAACGACCTCAGCCTGCGGGAGGGCCGCCAACTAGAGGGTATCGTGCTGGGGATAGACGAATACCTCCGCGTTGCCGAGCAGTTAGAGGATATAGGCGTTCCTATGGTGCAACTCGCCTACATGTCTCCCTACGATTACGAGTACCTTCAGGCGCTGAGCAAGCGTGGAGTGAAGATGAAGACCGAGACCTTCACCAGCCTGCGCACCCTGGAGGCTACCAAGAAGGCCATTGACCGCATCCGCGACTGCGGGTTTGGAGTCGACCTGGCATTTGCTTTGTCTGACGACATACTATTGGCGCAGGCGGGCCTGCGGGGAGAGACAGGGGTGAGCGTGGAAGACCTCCGGAAAAAGGAGATAGACACCGCTTTAACCCTGGCCAATTACGTCACGGGCCGGCAGGGGACGATGAACGTCAATCTCCAGGACTTTATGAGATGCGATATGGACTATCTAAAGCAGTTCTGCCGAGACCTTGAAAGGGCCGGCATCGGCGTCATTACGCTGGACGATATTGCCGGGCCGGCTATACCAGCCGTATATAAATATTGCACCCGGGCGGCCAAGGAGGCTGCCCCGAACACTCCCATAGGCATTCACGTCCACAATGATTACAGCCTTGCCCTGGCGGGCCTGCTGGGCGCCCTGGAGGGCGGCGCCGAAGTACTGGACTGTGGTGTTAATGGCTACGGTGAAAGAGCCGGCCATGCGGAACTGGCGCAACTGGTGGTTATTCTGGAATTCCTGTACGGGTATGACACTGGAATTCACCTGGAGAAGCTTACGTCTACGGCGAGGTTGCTTGCCGACATTTTCCGGCAACCGTTACCTGCATCTGCCCCCATAGTGGGCGACAATGCCTTTTCTCATGTAACCGACTGGCACTGGATGTTCCCGGCCTATCCCTGGATAGTGGCCTCGTTGGAACCTGAAGTAGTGGGGAACACGAGCCGGCCCCTGATGGGAGAATGGGCCGGGCCTATCGGACTTAAGATGAAAGCCGAGGCCCTGGGGATTAACCTACCCGACGCAAAATTGAGAGATGCACTGCTCCGTTTACGTGAGCATATGAGATGGACCAAGAGGCCGCTTTCGGATATTGAAATAGCTCAAATAATAAAGGATACCCTGAAGACGTGAATCCAAATTTGTCGTCTTGATGTAAAGGGGGAGGCTATTCAAATCCCCCTTATTCCCCCTTTGGAAAAGGGGGAGAGCTAAAACCTCTCCCTTTTGTAAAGGGAGATTGAGAGGGATTTCAACAATCAATTATCAAGGAGGTAAATTATCATGTCAAGTCAATATAAAACCAAAAGGGAATCTGTCGGCCTTAGTCTAGTTCTATTAGTAATCTTCGTGTTAGCAGCCTGCCAGGCTCCAGCCGCGCCCGCCCCCAAACCACCCACCACATCGGCATCCACCCCTACGGCAGCAGCCTCCGTTCCCACTTCCAACGTCCCACTTCCCACATCTCAAGACGCTGCCTGGGCTAAAGTAGTGGAGGCTGCCAAAAAGGAAGGCGAGGTCAATCTATATTCCTTCTCGTTCACCAGTGACCGGGGAGAAGGTATCAGAGCGGCTTTTAAGAAACAATACGGCATCGAGGTGAACATTGTAACCGGGGTGGGAGCCACCTTGATGGAGCGGATAAAAACCGAACATGCAGCCGGTAAAGACCAGGCCGATGTTTTCGATAGCGCCGCCGCTTTACTATCAAGTGCCAAGACCGGCGGGCTTTTACAGGACTGGGGGGCGCTTCCCTTCCTGAGTGAAAAAGTAGACTGGGTCATAAATCCGAGGGTTGACCCGGACGGGCAGATCCTTTGCTTCTCTATAAGCTTTATTGCTCCATTCGCCAATACAACCCTGGTGAAAGCCGGGGAGGAGCCGAAATCCTTTAAAGATTTCCTGGACCCCAAATGGAAGGGAAAGATTCTGGTAGGTTCACCTTTAAACATGCCCGCAATCAACACCCTCTATATATGGGGGCTGAAGGAAAAAGCACTGGATGAGACCTTCTGGCGGCAGTTAGCCAAACAAGACCTCAAGGTAGGCGCCACCATACGTGATGTAGAGGGCATGGTAGCCCGGGGTGAAGCTCACATCCTGCTGGCAACAACGGAAAGCAGCATAGGCAGTTTCATCAGCCAGGGAGCGCCCCTGAAGCCGCTGGAAATGGTAGAGGGGACAGCTACTACCTTCTCCCTGAGCGCGGCCATGGTAAAATGGGCGCCCCATCCCAATGCCGCAAGGCTCTTTGCCCAATGGCTGTTTTCCAGGGAAGGCCAGGACCTCTTCCAGAAACTTGCTGTTGGTAAGTCCACACGTGGTGATGTCCCCGACTACAGGCCTACTCCTCGGCTGAACCCGACTAAATATTCAGCGCCTGACCTGGAGCTTCTCATGGCAACTGATAAGAGTCAACGCGAGGGGACCCTGGCCAAGCTATTAGGTATCGAGCGGTGAAGTTTATTGTATCGCGAATCCCCCTGCCCCTTTACTAAAGGGGGACAAAGGAGGATTACTTTCAGGAGGAAGCAATGACAACCGGTTTCTCTGATAATGTCCGGCCCGAGCAAATAGATCGTGGTTTACCGACATATTTTCAACCGAAAATCAACACCATGGCAAAGAAGCTCATAATAGAGGCTGCTATCCCCGGCTGGCAGCCCGTCCAGTGGTGGCGCGACCACGGCGTAACCAAACTTCCCCCCATAACTATAGAAGACCAGGCCGATGCCATTGTGGAGTGTGTCAAGGCCGGCGCATCGGTAATACATACTCATCCCAGAGACCCTGCTACCACCCGTATGCTGGTCCACGGGTCTGACCTTTTGATACAGATAATGGACCGGGCATTTAAAGAGGTTGATTTTATTACGGCGACCCACACCTGGTCCTGGGACTTCTCAAAGAGTCACGCAGCCGATTACATCACATATACCCGCGAATTATTGGAAAAAGGAAAGGGAAACAAGTATTGTCAATCTGCGCTGGTTATGACACTCGGTGTCTTCAACACCAATAACGTAGTATTTGAAGCCGGTCCGACCAAAGAAGGCGTGGCCTGGCTGGAAGCAAATGGCGTTAAGCCCATGTACTCTATCCAGGCATATAGTTTCAGGACGTTCAAAGAGCTTCTGTTCGATTCGGGGATCTCTAAATGGAAACCCCACTGGCTGGCCCTCCAACTGGGAAAGCATACCGACGACCAGATTTATGTAGACCCCTGGTCCTATATTCAGACGATTACCAATCTGGCGTTAATCAAAGAGGAAATGCCCGATGCATTACTGGGGATACATCCATCGGGACGTAACTGGCTGCCTGTATCTGTTATCGCCTTGCTTTACGGGGCCGAACTAATCCGGGTGGGTCTGGAAGACCAGTTCTGGCTCTATCCTCATAGAGACGATGTGTCCCAGCGGGCATCGGATACAGTAAAACTAATCGCTGACATAGCTAAACTGCTGGGAAGGGAAATCGCCACGGTGGACGAGGCGAGGCAAAGGCTGGGTATGAAGCTGACTTCCAGATTGTAGGGGCGAGTTTCAAACTCGCCCGTTTAGGCGGTCAGGTTTTAACCCTGACCCTACAGTAAATATATATATCAAATCGGAAAGGAGTCTATTTCATGAAACAACTACGAGGCCGCCAGGCTATAGGAGTTATCTCCGGCGTCAGCGAGCATAACTTCTCCGCAGATGTCAGAGCGGGCATGAATCTGCCTAAAAAGGTCACCGTCAGCGATTTGACACTTCGGGAGGGCCGCCAACTGGAGGGCGTCATACTGAGCACGGATGAGTTTATCCGCATTGCACGCCAACTGGAAGAACTGGGCGTCCCCATGATTCAGACCCACTACGATCTCGATCACCTCAGGGCCTTGAGCAAGTTGAAGCCGAAGATGAGGGTAGAGGTCTTTTCGGCTGGCCCGGGCCGGCCGACTTTTACCATGGAGTCTTCCAAAGAAAGTATAAAGAAGGTTGTGGACCTGGGATTTGAGGTCATCATACCCTTTGCTTTAGCCACCCCCCGGTTGAAGGCAGTGGCCGCCATGCATAAATTGAAAGATAAAAAGATAGAGAGCCTGAAAAAGAGAGAGATTGACCTGGCCGTGGAGCTTATCCAGTTCACTAAAAGCCTGGGCGGCAAAATGAACGTTAATATGCAGGACTTTATGAGATGCGAACTGGACTACCTGGAAGTTTTTTGCCGGGCGCTTTCCGCAGCCGGTATTGGGGTTATAGTCCTGGACGACATCGCCGGTCCATCACTCCCCTCTGTTTATAAGTATTGCACAGCAAGAGCTAAGAAGGCTGCCCCGAAAGCCACCTTCGGGATACATGTCCATAACGATTTTGCGTTGGGGCTGCCGGGCGTGCTGGGGGCCTTCGAGGCCGGAGCGGAGGTGCTGGAATGCGGTATAAACGGGTTCGGAGAAAGGGGGGGCCACGCCGATACGGCCCAACTCGCCATTATCCTGGAGTTCCTCTACGGTTATGATACCGGCATCCACCTGGAGAAGCTGACTGAAACATCCAGAGTGATTGCCGATGTCTTAAGGCAGCCACTGCTTTCCTCGCATCCGGTAGTCGGCGCCAATGCCTTCTCCGATGTATCCGACGCCCACTGGACATTCCCTGACAACCCATGGATAACGGCCTCGTTAGAGCCTGAGGTGGTAGGAAACAAGAGGCGGCCAATCTTCGGAGAGCGCTTCGGACCCTTCGGGCTGAGAATAAAAGCCAAAGAGCTAGGCATAAATATCCCCGATAGTAAGATAGGGGTAGTTACGCAGGGACTACGGGAGCAGATGCGCTGGGCTAAACGGCCGCTGACGGATGATGAAGTAAAGGCGGCTATGGAGAGAGGGCTGAAATGAAATTGGACCACGATGACTCTCCTTTAGGTGGTCACTGATACTGATATAATTTCCCCGGTTCTGTAAGGTGTGGATTTTGAGAGTTAACACCATAAAAGTTTGGGGCTTGACCGGCAGTAAGTAATAATGGCAATATTCATGCCTGTAACACAATCATTTTACCCGGGAGGGGTTTGCTGCGCCGTCTAAAGCTGTCCATTCTTGTTCTCCTGGCGCTATTCGTCGTCTATAGCGGCGGCTCCTGGTATATTGCCTCGCAGGCAACAAAAGCCAAACGCTCCATATCTGCACAGACACCAGCTTCATTTGGACTTAACTACCAGAGCGTGGATTTCCTATCCAGGGATGGCGCTGTGAAGCTAAAAGGCTGGTATATTAAGCTGGAGGACCAGAAGGGCGTGCTGATTATGGTTCACGGTATTGACAGCAACAAAGCCGACCCGGAAGACGGTTATCTGAAACTGGCCAGAGGATTGTATGACCGTGGGATTGGGGTATTCCTTTTCGATTTGAGGGGTCACGGCGAATCGGATGATGGGAAGCTTTCGGGAGGGCAGTTTGAGCAGCAAGACCTGCTGGGAGCTTTTGATTGGTTGGCGCAGCAGGGTGTTGCGCCCGGGAAGATTGGAGTGCGGGGCGCTTCTATGGGTGGGGCAATTACCTTACTGTCAGCCAGCCGTGAACCCCGTTTGCAAGCCGTAATTGCCGATAGCGCTTTTGCTGATATTTCGGACCTGATTTCGGTTGAAATCGCCAAAAGACTGTCAATCCCCGTGTGGCTGTCAGCATCCTTTGTCCCGGGGGTGACCGTTGCCACTAAGCTATTTTACGGAATTGATTTAAAAAGCATTTCTCCGGAGCAGGCGATTGCACAATTGTCATATCCTGTTCTTCTTATCCATAGCCACACCGACGGGCGCATCCCGTATGAACATGGTGTAAGGCTTAAGGCGGCTTCACCCTCTCCCGGTACTGTTTTGTGGATAGTAGATGGGGTGGACCATGCCAAAACGTTTGTTACCTATCCCGATGAGTACATTGACCGTGTCACGAAATACCTGGATAGCAGATGGGGAGACGGGCGCGGGGATAAGCCAAACAGATAATCATTATCACTGGATTCATGCCTGCTATTCCTGACCTCAAATTCTGAATATTCGAACCCCAAAATCAGGTATTCACCGATTTCTTTAAGCCCATAAGGTATGTTACCAGCATATAATCACAAGGCCGTTCACTTTTAAGAAGGAAGAATATCGGTAGTCCCATTAGTTGCTGTAAGGAAACGCCCTTCGGCGCCGGACGAAGGAATTTTGAGATGGTCACGGACATAAACGGTTAAAGGGATATTGAAATCCTCTGGATAGGATAGTTGCTTCTGTGCAATCCCAACTATTTTTTTGCCTAAAAGCCTGGCGCATGTCATGGCATGGCGGTCACGTTGCACCTGCCTCTTTTCGGTGGCAAATGCACTAACAAAGTCTGCGATAAACATGTGATTCCAGGCGAAAAAAGAATATAGCAGGCTACGGACCTCGGTATGGCCCTGGCTGCCGGCAACAGCGATTGCACCGCCCACCTTGCCCGTTAGCTTCGCCAGAGCATAGTAACTGTTCAAACGGTCCAAAATCATTTTCCCCTGGCTGGTAACACTCCAGAAATATACTGGTGATGCGAATATAACACCCTGACTGGCCAAGAGCTTTTCATAGAGAGGTTGCATATCATCTTGAATGTGGCAGATTCCCTTTTTGCGACAAACGCTGCATCCGTCGCAAGGCTTGAGGTCTTTATCATGCACTGCGAAAATATCAGTCTCAGCCCCCGATTCGGCAGCGCCCAGTAACGCCTCCCGGAGCAGAATTTCCGTATTTCCACCCTTCCGCGGGCTACAACAAATTCCCAGTATTTTCATAGACTCTCCTTTTGCCATTAAGATGTATTTGTTATTCATATGAGTGTTTGAGCTTCCCGAAATATTACATTTGTGCTTACCTTGTGTCAATATACCCATGTCTTAGACATGTCTTAGAATGAGTGAATTTTGGCTATAAAAAAGCCCCGATGAATCGGGGCAAGTAGAAACAACAGAAAATCAATTTATATAAATTCCGATGTTCGGGGTGGGGGGCAGGAGGGTATTTTGCCTTCTGCCTCTTGCCTCTGGATTCTTATATTTTGACCACTTCCACCATATAAATCCCGTCTTTAATGCCTTCCGGGATAGGCTCTTTATGCTTTTTCATGGAGGCAATATAGCCGGACACGGAATACCTGAAAGCTTTCAGGGCCTCTACTGCTGTGTTGCCCTGGGATACGCAGCCCGGGAATGAAGGACATGATGCAACATAGACATCTTCATGTGTCTCCTCAACGTAAACAAGGAATTTGGGCACAGGTTGCCTCCTCTTCGAGCAGATAGCCGGAAACCAAAAATGTTTAAATTCTCCGTTATTCCCTTGCCTCCTGCCTCTTACGTCCCACTTCTCGCTTCTCACCTCTCAATAAGGCAGGAACTCTCTTCCCATCAACTCCCGGCTGATTACTATCTTCATTATCTCCGCAGTGCCGTCGGCCATCTCCCAGCCGATGACATCCCTTAACCTTTGCTCTATCGGGAATTCTTCGCTATAGCCGATATGTCCGTGAACCAGAAGCGCATCGTGAATGGCCGCTACTGCCACCTTTGGCCCCAGGAACTTGCACATAGCTGATTCCTTGGTGTGGTTCTGGCCCTGGTCTCTGAGCCATAGTGTACGGTAGCAAAGTAGCCGGGCTGCTTCGATGCGGGTGCAATGTTCGGCGATCTTAAAGGAGATGCCCTCATATTTGGCCAGGGGACTGCCGAAGGCGGTCCGCTGCTTGGCATAACCGATAGCATCTTCCATAGAAGTCTGGGCGGCGCCCAGGGCCATCAGCCCCAGGTTTATCCGTATCAGGTCGAATTGTCCCATGACCACATAAAAGCCTTTGCCTTCCTCCCCCATCCTGTATTTTACCGGCACCTTCACATTGTCCAGGATTATTGAGCAACGGCCCATGGGCTTGCATCCCATATCGGGTAGACGGGAACGGTGCACGCCGGGGGAATTGAGGGGTACAAGAAAAGCGGAAACGCCTCTGGCCTTTTTAGTCGGGTCGGTTTTGGCGAAAACGATACAAGCCTCCGATTGCATGCCGACGGTGATAGATGTTTTTTCACCATTAAGAATGTAATAGTCCCCTTGCCGGACGGCACGGGTAGTCATAGAGCCGACATCGGAGCCGCAACCAGGCTCAGTGGTAGCTACACTGGCCAGTATCTCACCGCTGATCACACGAGGGAGCCATTCCGCCTGTACATCCTCAGGGACAAGCCTGAAGGCAAGGCAAAAGCCGGCATCCAGCGTGGGCACAATAGCCAGATTGAAATCACCTCTGGCTACCTCTTCAACCCCAATGCCCAGGGTTACCCAGTCGGCGGGTTGTCCGCCGTACTTTTCAGGCTGGTTAATGCCCATCAATCCCATTTCGCCCATGCGGCGGATTAGGTTCATGGGGTAGGAATCCTGCTTGGACCGGAGTCGGGCATCCGGGGCTATTTCCTTCTGGACAAAGTTGCGCACCTGGCGGCGGAACATCTCTTGCGATTCACTAAAACCGAATCCAGCCATGTGAGCACTCCTTTGGTCTAGGCACTTCAGCCTAAACTGAATCTATCATGCTGCTATGCAGTAGTCAAGGGATTTTTGAGACCGATTTGTAATTATACCTGTTAAATATTTACCGGTATTTACGATTATTAGCAAGATACAGGTTAATAATTTGTAATAGTTAGTGCCGAAGCGACGTGTTGGAACACATGATATAATAAGGGCGAGATTTTTAGCGCTCTATATGAACTACATTGTACATTAAGATTCCCCTGGTATCTATAGTGTTTAGAGGATGAGCTAAATGGTGAATGTACAACCCCCGCTTCACGAAGCCATGCTTTATACCAAATTGCCTGGCTCTCGCGTGGAGTGCCATGTATGCCAGTGGCGTTGCCAGATAAACCCCGACAAACTGGGAGTATGCCGTATGCGCCGCAACGATGAAGGTGTGCTCCATATCTTGAATTATGCCGAGGTTTCATCTCTGAATGTTGACCCTATAGAGAAGAAGCCGTTGTTCCATTTCTATCCGGGTACTGCGGCGCTATCCCTGGGCACATGGGGTTGCAATTTTCACTGCCAGCACTGCCAGAACTGGGAAATATCATGTTGCACACCCTCGGAGGTGGGCAGGGGGACTCAGAGGGTGCCCCCGGAGCTGGCAATTCAGCTTGCCAAACGGCATCACTGTGCCGGTATTACCTGGACCTATAATGAACCGACCATCTGGTTTGAGTATACCTTTGACTCGGCAAAGCTAGCCAGGGACAATAATCTGTATACAGGTTATGTGACCAATGGTTATATTACCCCTGAGGCCCTGGACGCTATAGGGCCGTATCTGGATGCCTTTCGGGTTGACGTAAAGGGATTCACCGATAACTTTTACCGGATATTAACCGGAATCCCCCGCCACCGCGGAATACTGGAGGTAACTCAACGGGCACAGGAAAAATGGGGTATGCATGTCGAGATAATAACAAATATCATACCAACTATGAACGATGATGATGAGCAGCTACTTGGTATTGCTACCTGGATAAAAGATAAACTGGGAGAGCTTACCCCCTGGCATATTACGCGTTTCTACCCTATGTATCAGCTAACTAATTTACCTCCCACTCCAGTTTCGACACTGGAACACGCCTGGGAGATTGGGAAAAAAGCAGGGTTGCGCTTCGTCTACCTGGGCAACGTTCCGGGACACCACGCGGAGAATACGACATGTTATTCATGCGGTAAAACGATTATCGAACGGATTGGTTATCAGATAAAAATAATGGGACTGGATGGCTCCCGCTGCCGTTCCTGCGGGGCTGACCTGAATTTTAAAACCGCAGCAACAAAATCATCTTGACCGGCTACAGGAGAACAGTCTTGATTATTGTAAGTCCTGCTCGCCTTAAAACCGGGCAGGATTGAAGGGAGTGTGATATGGCTGGCATTGTTTTTGGATGTATTGTCCCGCATCCTCCACTACTCATTCCCGATATAGGGCACGGAAACGAAAAGGCTATTTCGGATACTATCCGTGCCCTGGAATCGCTGAGTGACATGCTCCGGCAAGCCGGGGCCGATACACTGGTGGTTGTCAGCCCCCATGGAGCTTCCATTCCCGACGCCATGGGAGTCGCAACCTGTAAAGACATAACGGGCAGTCTGGCACAATGGGGTTCACACCTGGCTGATTTCCGTTTTGATAACGATAAAGACTTTGTAAAAGCGTTACAAGCGGGGGCTAAGGCGGCTTCTATCCCACTGGAGTCTATTGGCAAGAAAAGCTATGGCCTTGACCACGGTGTACTGGTACCCATGCATTTTTTACATAAGGGCGCTCGCGGTCTTCCCCTTGTACCTCTTACCTTTTCCTGGTTGTCCCTGGAACAACACTACAGCTTTGGACAGGCCGTGCGCCGGGCTGCGGAAAAAAGCGGACGGAAGGTAGCCCTTATTGCCAGCGGCGATCTGTCGCACAGGCTTATCCCGGAAGCCCCTGCCGGTTATGATCCCCAGGGGCAGGTCTTCGATAACAAAATAGTCGAGGCTATAAAGGCATGGAATGTTCAGGCTATCCTCAACCTGGATATTAAGCTGATTGAACAGGCCGGGGAATGCGGATTGCGCTCCATACTTATACTGCTGGGGGCTCTAAGCGGGCTTAAGGTGAAACCAGAGGTCCTTTCCTACGAAGGCCCTTTTGGTGTGGGCTATTTAGTGGCGGCCTGCCATATCGGGGATACCGAAAGTAAAAAAACGGAGATGCATCCGGTAGTTCAATTGGCTAAAGAGACCGTCGAATGCTTTACGCTGGAGGGTAAATTGCCCCAGCTTAAGGAGACCTGCCAGGAGATGAAGGAGCGGGCGGGGGTCTTCGTCTCGTTGAAGAAACATGGACAGCTCAGGGGGTGTATCGGGACTTTTGAACCTACCCAGGAGAATGTGGCCCAGGAAATTATGCAAAATGCCGTCTCATCGGCAACACGTGACCCACGTTTTCCACAGGTCTCTTCAGAGGAGCTTCCTTACCTGGACTACAGCGTTGATATCCTCACCGAACCGGAGCCGGTCGAAGACCGCAAAAAGCTGGATCCCAGGAAATATGGCGTCATTGTTGAAAGCCGCGGGCGCCGCGGCCTGCTCCTGCCCGATATCGAGGGCGTGGACACCGTAGACCAGCAAATAGAGATATGCTGCTATAAGGCTGGCATAAGACCAGGCGAGGCTATCAAGCTGTCCTGCTTTCAGGTGAGAAGGTACACGTAGGGGCACGATGTATAGCACTCGTTCCAACAAATTCTTAAATCCGTCAAGAAACCGAGAGATTATATGGCTACGGGCCTACTTGACTGGTGGTCGGAAACCCCCGACCCGATTCACCTCGGTGTATCGGGTCTGCCCCCTTTACGTAAAGGGGGTTAGGAGGTTTTCGTTATAGCACATTTCCGCAAGCAGTGAAGCGTCGATTTTGGGACCATATTATGTGCCTGTTGACCCAATCTAATGCTCTTTACCACATTTTGTTGGAACAGGTGCGATGTATCGGGGCCCGTTTGAGGCAAGATGCCTGAAGCAAGAAGCCCCGTTTCGACATCTTCGGAAGGTTCGTTTTCCTCACGTCCGGGTTTATCTGAGGACTATATCCACTCCTATGGCAATGAAGAGGCCGAGGAGGTAAAGCCCGGATAACTTGAAATTGCTCCAGGCCCGGCCTGAGGAGGCCTGTTTTAAGAGGCGAAGGTTGGATACGATGAATAAGCCTGACAGAATCAGCCAGCTAACCTGATAAATAGCCCGGAGGGGTCCTACAAAAAGAAGTACCCCGGATACAACCACGGACAGCCCGGCATATATCAATATCTGCTGGGCTGCTTTTTTCTCACCAACCTTAACAGGGAGCATGGGTAAGGCGCTACGCTTGTAATCAGGGAGATGTGCCAGAGCAAAACTCCAGAAATGGACCGGTGTCCACAGAAACACTATCATCGCCAGGAGTATGGGGAACGGGCTGATTTCATGGCTGATAGTAAACCATCCCGCCATGGCCGCCCAACTTCCGGCCAGGCCCCCGATAACGATATTCTGCGTGGATCGTCTTTTTAGCCAGCAGGTATAGATTACCACATAAGTCAATGCGCCCAGCCCGATAAACAGAGGGACGATACGGTTCAACTGCCAGGAAAGCGCCAAAGAAAGGGCTATCATAGATATACCCAACAACATTGCTACCTCGGGTCTCACCTGGCCGGCAGGTAATGGACGGCGGGAAGTCCTGACCTGTATAGGGTCGATATCCCGGTCAAGGTAATGGTTCAAAGCGCCTGAGCCGGCGCAAGCCAGCGCTCCAGCAATAGTAAGAATTGCCAAAGAGGGGATGTCCCAACTCTTACCCAGGCCAGCGGCGATAGCCGATACCAGGGCTACGACCACCAGCAGGGCTACAGTCCTTAGCTTGAACAGGGGCACCACAGCCTTCAAAACCTGCATGTTTCTCTCTCTGTCTCTAGCTCTATTGTACCGGCCATACCCGGCTTAACGAAGCCCAGGCTATTATATACATGATCACGAACCAGGCAAAGAATATAAACACGAGGGCAAAGGTTCCAGGGGCCTCGAACCCCTTCTTTTTCCCTTCATTTTTTTCTGCCATATTTAAACTCTCCTCAACTAAGTACTTGTTCA
>Ga0209514_10003571_pt1 | contig 22017 bp, 12 predicted proteins | sample Subgrocontami58m_FD_187452 | JGI IMG/M metagenome (GOLD analysis project Ga0209514, IMG submission 187452) | Subsurface groundwater microbial communities from S. Glens Falls, New York, USA - GMW37 contaminated, 5.8 m (SPAdes) (version 3) | ecosystem: Environmental > Aquatic > Deep subsurface >...
CCCAACTTCAGCAAATTCGTCATAAAAAAGGTGGAAAATGGGGCAAAAATCAGGCATGCAAAAGTCGTAACCCATTGATATAGTTAGATATTAAATTTTTGAATTTTCAATGTAGTGCCTGAATATTATTATTTCCCTTGCCATTGAGATGATTTTCCGGTACAATTGTTTCATGTTTATCCGTGAAAAATCTAAAAAAGTAAATGGCAAGAAGAGATATATACAGCACCAGCTCATTGAATCCATTCGTACCCCATCAGGTCCAAGACAGCAAATAGTTTTAAACCTTGGACAGCTTTGTCTGCCGGAAGAGAAGTGGAAGGCGCTTGCCAATTGCATAGAAGGATTTTTAGCCAATCAAAAAACTTTATTTCCGAAAGATCCCGAAATAGAGGCGAAAGCAAGACATTATGCCGGACAGATAAGGCAGGAGCGATTGGGCAGGGCGCAAGAATGTATTGCCTCTGAGGAAGCCAGCGTAAAGGAAGCCGCTCAATATGAGCGCGTGGATGTTAATTCCCTGATAACAAATGATGCGAAGACCATAGGAGCCGAACATGTGGTCGTAAGCCAAATGAATGAATACGGGTTTGATAAGATATTACATGGGCTTGATTTTACAAAGGATCAAATTACTTATTCCAAGATGCTAATAGTGGGGAGAATGGTTCATCCGGGCAGCGAGCGAGAAACCGTGCGATGGCTTTCCGAGACAAGTGGGGTGGGAGAGCTATTAGGCGCCGAGGTCAAACTGTATGATACAGCGCTGCATCGCACGGCGGTTTTGTTATGGGAGAATCATGCTGCCATAGAGCAGGAGTTATCAAAGCGGGCGCGAGAGATATTTTCTCTCAAAGAGACGGTGATTTTATATGATCTAACCAACACCTATTTTGAGGGAAGCAAGAGGGGAAGTAAAGTAGCCAGGCATGGCAAATCGAAAGAGAGGCGTAATGATTGTCCAATAATTACGTTATCCCTTACCATAGATGAAGAAGGATTTCCCAAGCAGAGCAAGGTATGGGAGGGCAATGTGTCGGAGCCTGATACCCTGAAAGATATTTTATCAGGATTGAAAAAAGAAGACGGCCTGTTTTCAAATGAGAGAACGATTGTTATGGATGCCGGGATTGCGACAGAAGACAACATCGCATTGATCAGGCAGAACGGCTATAAATATGTGGTCGTCTCGCGCAAGAAATCTTTCGAAGATTCTTTTTGGCCAGAAATGGACGAGGAGAAGGTTACGTTATCAGACGGGAAAACAACGTTGAGCATGAAATTAGTCCGAACAGAAGAAGAGGCATTTCTTTTATGCCACAGTGAAGCAAAAGAGGCAAAAGAGAAGGCCATCCTTTCCCTGAAAGAACAAAGATTTGAACAGGAACTCCTGGCAATAAAAGAAGGATTAGAGAAGACGAAAAGGCAAAAAAAGTATGATAAGATCATAGAAAGAATAGGACGGCTTAAAGAACGCTATAAAGTTGGCAATTTATATACGATCAAAGTGGAACAGACTGATGGCAAAGCGATCGATCTCCAATTTGAAAAAAATGATCAAGCACAAGCAAAGGAAGATGCTATAGGCACGTATGTGTTACGGACAAATCGACTCGATCTTAGCGGGGAAGAGATATCAAAGCTCCATAGATCGCTGACTACCGTAGAGGAAAGTTTTGAAACTATGAAAGGCGACCTGGGTTTACGGCCGAACTTTCATCACAGTGATATCCCTACCATTGCCCACGTGCATGTAACGGTATTGGCCTATCATATGCTTGCAGGGATATTAAAAAAGTTAAGAACATCGGGGATTTATTATGATTGGAATACGATTCGTAATATCCTTGCTACGCATATAAGGGTAACAACTACCATGAATACAGAGGATGGCCATGTTATTGATGTCAGAACCTGCACAACGCCTACGGAAAAGCAACACATGATTTACAATAAACTCCATATTAAACATACACCTTTAGGCAGAAAATATATAAAATCATCCATTAAAACTCAAAGATGTAGTGCCGAAAAATGAAGGGCAAAAATTGCAACCACCAGATATTGCAAGAGATACGATTTCTACTTGTCGAACTTGGGTTAACTCGTTCCCACGCAGAGCGTGGGAACGAGTTAACCTGGAGGTTTATGTATTTCTGGGCGTTGTGACTGTTCAACCGGGTCTCAACCGCACGGTTCAGGTTACAAACCTGAACCCGCAGAGTAGCGCCGATCCCTTCCCCGATCGTTGTCGAGGACAAGCGTGGTCTGCATGGCCCGATGCCTGCGTGACGGCGGAAAGCGGGAGATAAACCCCATAGGTATTAAGTTAAGCAATGTTTGCACAAAAAGTAGCGCAGGCTTCCAGCCTGCATGAAGCAAATAAAAGAAAGCTGGCAGGCTGGAAGCCCGCGCTACAGCTCATCTATCCCGTACAGGTTGACGTAATTCGTGTCTACTACCGGCACAATGGTAAAAGAAACGGTCTTGTTCCCACACCCGACCTTAACATTTTTCTTTACTAATTTGGTTTTTAAGGCATCCTCCACTGATTGCTTCAGAAAATCAGGGACGCACTGGTAGACCTCGCAATTCCACTCGCGCAGCAGGGATGCGCTTGCCGGATTGGCGTAGAGAATAGTCCCATCCTGCGCAATACGCAATACAGGGTATGGATTTTCCGCCGGAAACCTTGCCGCGGCCTTTACTTCATCCTCCAGGAGCTTCCGGACGGTGATGTCCTCCTTAATTGCAACGAAATGGGTGATGGCGCCCCCCTGGTTTTTAAGGGGAGAGATGGACGCAGATTCCCAGTAATATCCCCCGTTTTTCCTCCTGTTATAAAACTCTCCCGTCCATTCCCTGCCGGAGGTAATCGTGTCCCACAGCCGTTTATATTCTTCCGGCGGCGTCTTGCCCGATTTTAAGATGCGCGGATTCTGTCCGATAACTTCATCGGGCAAATAGCCGGTGAGCTGGGTAAACGTCGGATTTACGTATTCAATATTACCGTTGGTGTCCGTAATGATCACCGTGTTCGGGCTCTGCTCCACGACGTAGGACAATTTGAGCAGTTGCGCCTCCACGCCCTTGCGCTCCGCGACCTCGTCTCTTAAGTGCTTGTTTATCCATAAAAGCTCGCGGGTACGCTCTTCAACAAGCGATTCTGACTCGTCGTACGCCTTCTTCAGCATTTCTTCGGCCCGCTTTCTCTGGATAACCAGCCCCAGTTGAGAGGCAACCGACGAGATGAGCTTGATAAGCCGTTCGTCCTCATCGCACACTTCGAACACAAAGAACACCATCACGGCGACGACTTCCTTCGCGGAGAGTATGGGAATGGCCAGACCGGCCTTGAATCCGGCTTCCGTGGCAATCTGCCTGCGCATGAAATGCTCGTCCAGCGTAACGTCCTTTATCCATTCAGGCCGCTTCGCCGCCCAGACGCGACCGGGAAATCCCGCATCCTTCTGAAAGGTAAATTCCCTGCTGGCATGGACAAACCTTTCCATACGGTCATGCCTGGCATGCCACACGTCAGTCAATTCCAGTCGTGCGCCCGCGGCGGAAGCGGGCATCCAAATTTCACCGTAAACCCAGCCTGTAGCCTCGCACACCTTCCGCAGCGTAACTTTCAACGCGCTGTGGATGTCTTCCGATTCGCTAATGGCCAGCGTCAGCGTCTGCAGGAGATGGATTTCTTCCTCTGCCCGTTTGTGTTTGGTTATGTCAATTAAAGTTATGGTCGCGCCGTCCACGATGTTCGTCACCGTCCGGTACGGGAATATGCGCACCAGATACCACATATTTCCCGGAACACGTACAATTTTTTCCTTTGGGATCAGGGTTTTCACGACTTCGTTGATATCATCCACCAGGTCTTTATCCAGGATATTGGTGGAGATGTTCTGGATAGGACGACCTATATCAGCCTCGATAAGGCTGATCACCCCTGTCGTTGCCGGGGTGAACCGCTTTATGCGCAGACGCTTGTCCAGAAAAATAGTCCCGATTTCAGTGCTGCTTAGCAGGTTGGTTATGTCATCGTTGGACTGAGACAGCTCCTCGATCTTGATCTGTAGCTCGGAATTCACGGTGACAAGCTCTTCGTTCATTGATTGCAGTTCTTCCTTGGACGTCTCCAGCTCTTCATTGGCGCTCTGTAATTCCTCGTTGATTGCCTGCACCATCTCATTGGAGGTCTTGAATTTTTCGTTGGAGGCTTCAAGCTCCTCTATCGTTTCGCGGAGAGATTCCTTGGTAAATTCCAGTTCGCGTTCGAGCGTTAGTACCCGGTTGCTCAGGGGGGAAGATTGCCCCTTTTTCACGAGCGAGTCGTCGCTCTGGGGAAGGGCGTCCGTAACGTCGTCAAATACCACCAGCATCAGTTCCCCTGGCGGCTTTTCAGAAAAAGGGCTGACTATTACATTTATCGTGCGCACCGCGTCCTTGATTTTTACCTGAACATTTTTATAAATAAACGTCGTCTTTTCCTGCGCCGCCTTTTGAATGGCCGTTCTTAATTCCAGACGCAAATCATCCATCGCCATTTTCATGATATTCAGGGTGGCGTCCCCGCCGGGCGTCTTCAAAAAGGCGTCCGTTTGTCCCTGAAAATAAACAACGTCGTATTTCCCGTTTATTACCACGCAGGGGGGTGTGTAGTTTTCAAGCATCGTCTTTTTCACAATCTCGCCCATGCTCGTATCTTTTGACTTCTCCGTCTCCCTGGCAAACGGGGGTTTTGCTGTCCCGGCTGTCAACGGCCTGGCGTCTCTGTTGTCTGCCTGGTCGGCAGAAAACCCATTTCGCCGGAAGACATTACCTGCCTTATCCACGACCGAAAACAAATGGGTGAATTCCCCGATATTTTCAGCGCTCCCGAGGATAAGGAATCTGCCTGGTTTTAAGGCGTAGTGAAAGAGCGGCAGCAATCTCTTCTGCAGCACGGGTTCCAGGTAAATGAGCAGGTTTCTGCAACTGATGACGTCTAATCTGGAAAATGGCGGGTCCTTGATAAGGTTATGATTGGCAAAGAACACCATCTCACGGATTTCCTTGTTGATCGTGTAGACGTTGTCCTTTTTGGCGAAGAAACGCCTCAGCCGTTCCGGCGACACGTCGGCGGCAATACTTTCCTGGTAGGTGGCGGCGCGGGCAAAATTAAGGGCGTCCTCATCTATATCCGTGGCAAAAATCTGGATTTTGGCGTACGAGCTTATCGTATCCAGGTACTCCTTGAGAACCATAGCGATGGAATACGCCTCTTCACCCGTCGCGCAGCCGACAACCCATATCCGGACGGTAAGCACGTGGCTGTCTGATTCGAACAAAAGGGGTACGGCTTTTTCTTTAAGAAATTCATAGAGCTTTTTGTCCCTGAAAAATCTGGTTACCCTGATAAGTAATTCTTTGAAAAGGGCGTCCACTTCCGCCGGGTGCTGCTGGAGGTATACCACGTAGTCTGCCAGATTATCTATCCGGTTCACCGCCATGCGTTTTTCAATCCGGCGATTGACGGTGGCCTGTTTGTAGTGGGTAAAATTATGCCCGGTTTTCGCCTGAAGCAACGCAAATACTTTCCCCAGATGGCGCGAATTCCTGGCCGCCGGGATGGTTTCATTCCGGGTTTGTATACTGTGTTTGTATTTCACGTATTCGACGAGCTTTTCCGGCATCTTTTCAACGGGCAAAATAAAGTCGGGCAAACCGGTGGCGATGGCGCTTGCCGGCATACCGCTGTATTTAGCCGATTTTTCATCCTGCACCACGGATATCCCGCCGGTATCCTTGATTGCTTTTAAGCCGATAACGCCATCGGTTCCCGTCCCTGACAATATGACGCAAATGGCATTTTCCGCCTGGTCTTTTGCCAGTGACTGGAAAAAGACGTCAATGGGGTGTTTGAGTCCCGGCAATGCCGGTAAGTCTATCAGGCGCAGCGTCCCGTTTGAAATGACCACATCCCTGTCCGGCGGTTTGACGTATACGCAATTCGGCTCCGCCTGCATCCCGTCTTCGACTTGAAAGACCTTCATGCCGGTATGTTTTTTCAGGATGTCCACCATCACGCTGTTATAGTTGGGGGAGATATGCTGGATAAGAACAAACGCCATCCCGCAATCGGCCGGCGTGTGGGAAAAAAATAGTTCAAACGCCTCCAGCCCACCCGCGGATGCGCCCATGCCGACAACAAACAAATGCCATTCTCTTCTTTCGCCGGAGGTTGATGGTTGATCAAGCGGTACAGGCGACCCCTTGCGGGCGACGCCCTTCCGGGCGCCCTTTTTCTGGTACGGCCTTGTATCTTTTGTTGAATTCTTTTTCTTCTTAGGCATGGGAAACCCCTTCCTGAAACCTGAACCCGCAAAAGTTGCGTTCGCAAAGCGAAGAGACCCTTCGCCCTGCGTTGAATGTGCTTAAAACGTTAAGATGCTTTTGCAATGCGCCTCATAACCGGCAGGAAGAGCAAACGCAATGGCGATACCAAAATGACGGAAAATAAACCCGGGTGTTATAAGTACAGCAAATACAAGCTGGTTAGCAAGAAAATTTTTTTTCTTCTCTTTTGCCGTATTTTCGTGTTGCGTGGGAAAAATATGTAAAATTTACAACTACATTGTAATTATTACAAAAAAGGCGGGATAATTTCAAGATTGTTTCCGGAGACATGAAAAGCCACTGTCTGTGTAGGCCCGCAAAATGGGAAATAAAAATCCCCCTTTTCCAAAAATGGATAAAGGGGGATTTATTTTTCAGGCGAAGAATTAGGTAATTTCCCTTATTTTTCCTTTGTCTTAACAATCGCGTAGCGGGAAAATTCGCCGCGCTTTATCAGCATAAGAATGCCCTTCTCTTTATCTCCTTCGCTTAACGCCTTTTTGAATTCCGCTACATTGCTGATCTTCTTCCGGTTTACCTCTTTAACGAGGTCGCCTTCCCGTATCTCGGCCATAGCGGCAGGGCCGCCAGGCTGAACCTCGGAGACGATTACCCCGCTGTTTTCCTCCAGACCCATACTCTTTGCGAGTTCCTTTGTAAGATTTTGCACGGTCATTCCAAGGTCTTTTTCCGCCGGCACAACGCCAGGTCCTGCAGCAAATAAATCAGCCGGCTGTTCGCCGATCTTGACAAATAATTCTTTCTCTTTCCCTTCTCTCAGCACCTTGGTCTTTACTTTCTTGGCAATTTCCGTTTGCGCAACAAGATTGCGGAGATGATTGACGTCCCGAATGGCCTTCCCGTCATATTCAATCACAATATCGCCCCGTTCAAACCCGGCCTCTTTTGCCGGAGAGTTTTCCTGCGTCTCGCTTACCAGGACGCCATCTGTCACCGCAACGTTGAACGACTTCGCAAGGTCAGGGGTAATGTCCTGAATAACGACTCCCAGCCAGCCACGGGTGACCTTGCCTTTTTCCACCAGGTCTCTCATAACGCTTTTTACCATATTGACGGGGATGGCGAATCCGATGCCCTGGTAGCCGCCGCTCCTGGTAAATATGGCCGTATTGATGCCGATAATCTCGCCCCGAATGTTGACGAGCGGCCCGCCGCTGTTGCCGGGGTTGATTGCCGCATCCGTTTGAATCATGTCCTCATACGCCGCAACGCCCACGTTGGCCCTTCCCGTGGCGCTGATAACTCCGACGGATACCGTCTGTGACAGGCCGAAAGGGTTTCCGATGGCAATCGCCCACTGTCCAACCCGGATCGTCTCCGAATCTCCCAATTTTGCAGAAGGCAGGTTTTTCCCTTCTATTTTCACTACGGCAATGTCTGTTTGGGGATCCGTGCCGACAACCTTTCCGTCAAACTCCCTCCTGTCTCCCAGGGTGATTTTCAGTTCATCGGCGTCCTCAACTACGTGATTGTTTGTTACGATATAGCCCTTCTCGCTGTCTATAATTACCCCGGAACCAAGCCCCTGCACCTTATACTCGCCTTCCGGAAATCTCTGTTTGAAGAACTTGTCAAAAAAATCATCGCCAAAGAATTCCCTGAAGTCCTGAAAGGGGTCTTCTTCCTGGTCGTGTTCCGGGCCTGGTCTGGGCTGGGAATGGTATTGATCGTTGGGCATCTTGCGTTGTTTTTGCTGGGCGTGCTTGAATACCTTTACCGAAGTGATGGAGACAACGGCAGGCTTGACCTGTTCAACCACCTGCTCAAAGACCTTCTCGAAACGCTGCGCCGCGGCGATGTCGTCGGTGTCGGCGATCTGTTTATTCGCAGCGTATAGCGTCGCTTTGCCAAACAGACAATTACCGGCTGCGATGCAGAAGCCGAAAATTAAAAGTGAATAAAAGGGTAACCTGCTCAACTTGTTCAACATATAACGCTCCTTCGGCATAAAAGTTTGGATACTTAACATGTCGCATTTTATTCCACACAGAATTTTTTGTCAATACAAATCAATGGCCTGACAACCTTCTATAGTGCTTGCATTCTCCCTAAAGCATTGATAAAATGGCGAAGTACGGTTGACATAACAAGATTCAGTTGGTATTTGTTCCACGGGGATTTCTGTAAAGGGGAATTATGAACTGGAAAAGGGCCTATACGTTTGCGATTTTAGGGATGGCGGGTGTGTTTTTATGTATCCAGGAAACGGCGTTTTCGTCAGAGGTATATTTTACACCCACGGAGATAAAAGGGCAGATTCTGCGCTCAATTGACGAGTGCAAAGAATCCATTGATATTGCGACGTCAGATATTACTTCCAGGGATATTTTAAGCGCCCTTGCCAGGGCGCAGGCGCAAGGGGCGCGCGTCAGGATTGTAATTGATAAGAAACGCACCCTGAGGGGAAAAGGGCTGTTATCAGACCCATTGAACAGTAAGAATTTTGCCGTCAGGGCATTGGCGCGAAAAGGGGTTATGCACAATAATTTTGCCATTTTTGATTGCAAATTACTGATGACGGGCTCGTACCTCTGGGAAGACGCCAGGGGCAAATCCCATCGGCACAACGCCATTTTTACCGATGAAACAAAGGTCATGGTGAAATATCAAAAAGAATTTGATCGTCTGTTTCATGAGGGGACAGCGCCGGATTTGAAAGAGGCTGTTTCCGTTGCCGGGGAGAAGGCCGAAAAGATTGAAGAGCGACCAGCGATAGCCGCCTCAAAGGGCATGGCTGCAGGCGAACGGCTGGTTGCATCACATTATGGCGTCGTCATAGCGGAGACGCCTGACGGATATCTGACCATGAATTTCGAAGCATTTAATACGGTCTTTGGGGTGGTAAGCGACTTAACCGAGGAGCAAAAAGAGGCGCTGTGGAGCCGTTGCACGGGCAAAAGAGTTAAGTGGCGCGGAAAGGTAAACTACATCGGATGGGGACTGGTAACGGGGTGGATGCTTGGCGTAACGCATGGCGATACGGGTGTTGAGGTAAAGCTAAACCCCGGCAATAAGCCCCATTTTTCTAACGTGAAATACGGCAATACCGTCACCTACACGGGAAAGCTCGATTCGCGGGTAACAAGGATGTTTCCCTACAAACTGGAAGACGGGGACGTAGTGAAATACGAAAATACCCTTCCCGACCCGACGCCTGCGAGCGAATTTGCAGCGAATCCTTATATAGCGCCGGTCTCCCAGGGGCCAAAAAGAATACTCCTGGTGGAAACGTTTGACGACCTCGACGCTCTGTTTGGTAAGGGAAGCAATCTGACGGACGCGCAAAAAGATGAAACGTGGAAAAAGTACAAGGGGAAATACGTCAGTTGGAGCGGTCAGATTGTCCATAAAAATCTCAATGTCGCGTCCGGCTTGCGCATGGTCATAACGCAGAAGCAAAAGGGAGACGTTGAGGTAAAGGTTGGACAGGCCAGAAAGGATAAGATTTTAAAATTCCAGGAAGGCGAAACCGTGCTTTATACGGGGAGACTGGTTGAAAGATGCGGGGAGAATGCCCCCTATATCCTGGAAGACGGCGATATCATAACGATGAAATAATCACTACAAATTTCGTTTTACGCGCCCGACCCGTTCGGGCGAGGGGTTGTTTTATGGGTGGGTACCAGCCATATTTCGCGAAAGGCGGAAGGAGGCAGCCATGATGAGAAGATGGGTAATTGTCCTGATAGTTGTTTTTGTATCGTTGGCCGGTTTGAAGGAAACGGCAATCGCCGAAGAAGGATATGAGGCGGCATTAAACGAGGGAAACACCTTTGTCCGCAAGCAAATGTATGAGGAGGCTCTGGATGCCTATGGGCGCGCCACACAGGCAAAACCGGATGCCGCAGAGGCATGGTATAACAGGGCGGTTGTGCTTGATTATCTGGGAGAGCACGCGGAGGCCGTCAGCTCGTTTGAAAAGGCAATCCAGTACAAACCCGATTACTACGAAGCCTGGTATATGAAGGGAAGGTCGCTGGATCACGCGGCGCGGTACGAAGAGGCAATCAAGGCGTTTGATAAGGCGCTGGAGATAAAACCTGACTATATTACCGCATTGTATAATAAGGGGAACGTGCTTGACCATATCGGTGATATTGACGCATCGGTTGAAACCTACGACCGCATCCTCCGTTTAAAACCGGACGCCCATGAGGCGTGGAATAACAAAGGCCTGGCGCTGGCGAAAATTCCTGACCGGAGAAATGAGGCGTTGGAGGCGTACGACAAGGCGATTGCGATCAATCCGAAGTATTACGAGGCGTGGATTAATAAGGGGAATTGCTTTGTCAGGGTACGGAAATACGCGGAGGCCGTTGCCGCGTACGACAAGGCCATTGAGATAAAACCAACAGAACATGCCTCCTGGGCGGATAAGGGGTTTACCCTTGCGGACCTCGGCAAACACGAAGAAGCCGTTACGGCCTTTAGCAGGGCCATTGAACTGAAACCGGATTCTTACGCCGCCTGGAACGGGAAAGGGCTTGCCCTGGACGCCCTTGGCCGGTACGAAGACGCCCTCGCTGCATACGAAAAAACAATCGAGATACAGCCGGATTCCTACGGGGCGTGGACGAACAAGGGATTGGCGCTGTCGCGTCTGGGAAAACACGCAGAGTCCGTCGCCGCTTATGAAAAGGCGCTCAAGATACAGCCTGATTCCTACGAAACCATGACCAATAAAGGGGGCGAGCTGTTTAAACTGGGAAGGTACGAAGAAGCGGTAAAAGTGTTTGACGACGCCGCAAAGCTCAAACCGGATTATCCTCAGGTGTGGAACAACAAAGGATACGTGTTGTTACGGATGGGAAGATTTATGGAGGCCGTACAGTCTTTTGATAAAGTAGCGCAGATTATCAGCGATGAGGAAGCCGCCAGCATCCCCCGCCAGGCGAAAATTAAATATGAGGCGCTCAGTAACAAAGGACTCGCGCTGGCCCAGCTCCAGGATTACGAAGAGGCCGTGAAGGTGTTTGACAAGGCAATAAGCATCAGGGCGGACGTCTTTAGTTTGTGGATAAACAAAGGGCTTGCCCTTGTCCAGTTGAAAAAATATCCGGAGGCAATAGACGCATACAGCAGGGCGACCACGCTCAGCGGCAACGTGTATGAAGCGTGGAACTACAAGGGTTACGTATTCGAGGAAATGGGGAAACAGCAGGAGGCGCTCGACGCCTATGACAAGGCTATTCAGGTCAAACCGGATTTTTTTGTAGCGCTCAACAATAAAGGTCTTTTGCTGGACGCCATGGGAAATCATACGGGGGCAATCGAGGCCTATGACAGTGCTTTAAAAATAAAACCCGATTTTGATGTCGTATGGTTTAACAAGGCATGCACACAGGCATTGCTCTCCAGGAAAGAAGACGCCCTGAGTTCGCTGAAGAAGGCCGTCGAATTAAATCCCGGATATAAGGGCATGGCAAAGAACAACCCCGATCTCCTGAAATTCAAAGGCGATCCTGATTTTGAAAGAATGGTGGAGTAACCTGACCCGAACGAGCCGGAAGAAAAATGTAGGGTGAGGCTTTAGCCTTGCGTGTATTGCACGAAGGCAAACCTAAAGGTTTGCCCTACATGTCGTTTGAAAAGATACTACCTGCGTCTTTGAAACATCCTTCCCATGAGTCGGATGGCTTTGACCACAAACCCGAAGAAAAATATGAATATAATCAGGAGCACGCCGCAGGCCGTGAGAAGATACATCAGCAGGGTGTAGCTGGCCGTATAAAAATTCGCAAGCGGATTGCTTATAATAAATGCGGTAAAGGCGGAAATTGCCAAAAGAAAGGCGACCGTTGATATAAACCTGGCGGTAAACAATTTTCGCCTGTGTTTGCGCCTTCTTCTGGTCTTGTGAATAGTATTCATCAAGTCATTATAAACAACGGTACAACATAAAATCAAGGAACTCTGTATTCGATGGGGCTGGATTTTATCCTGGACGAATTACAATCACTGAAAGAGCACGCGCTGCTGCGTGAGTACAGAACCGTTGAAAGCGCCCAGGAACCCCGCATTCAGATAAACGGCAAATCCTGTCTCTCGTTCAGTTCAAATAACTACCTGGGTCTGGCAAACCACCCGAAGATAAAACAAGCCGCCATTGCAGCCATTAACCAATACGGATGGGGCGCGGGCGCATCACGCCTGGTTTCCGGAAATACGACGATTCACCTGGAGCTGGAAAGGAAGATTGCCGAATTTAAAGGCACAGAGGCCGCGCTGCTGTTCCCGACCGGTTATATGGCCAACGTGGGCGCTCTTTGCGCCCTTGTCGGAAAGGAAGACGTCGTCATTGGGGATAAGCTCAATCACGCGAGCATCATTGACGGCTGCCGTCTTTCGGGCGCAACCTTCCGTGTGTATCCCCACAATAAAGTGGGTCAACTAGCGTCTTTGTTGCAGAGGTCTTCGGCATATCGCAGGAAACTGGTGGTTACCGACAGTGTGTTCAGCATGGACGGCGATACCGCCCCGCTGCCTGAAATCGCGGAGGTCGCGAAAAAATACGACGCCATACTGATGATTGACGACGCCCATGCCACGGGGGTGTTTGGCCGACACGGAAGAGGTCTGGTCGCGCACTACGGACTCGAAGGGAAGACAGATGTTATTATGGGGTCGCTGAGCAAGGCGGTTGGAAGCATCGGCGGATTTATTGCCGGAAACAAGCGCCTCATAGATTTTTTAAAAAACAAGGCGCGACCCTTTGTTTTCACCACGGCGCTGCCTCCGGCGGTATGCGCCGCATCCCTGGCGGGACTGACGCTTATCCGGGAAGACGCAACCCTTATTGACAAGCTATGGGAAAACATACGGTATCTGAAGTCGCAACTGTCGGAATTTATAAGCAACGTTTCCGGAGAAAGCCCCATTATTCCCGTTATTATCGGGACATCGGAAGATGCGCTCAACGTGTCTGCAAGTCTCTATGAAAACGGCATCTTAATCCCTGCAATCAGGCCGCCCACTGTGCCTCCGGGCACAAGCCGGCTGCGCATTTCACTCATGGCGACCCACAGCAAAGAGGATATTGACAGGCTGGTAAATGCGTTGCGGGATACAGGCGTGGGGAAACCCCTGTCCGGTAAAAAAACATGCGAAACCACAGATTTCACAGATTCCACAGATTATAATTAGGCCTTCGGCGACTTTGCTCTGTTTAATACGTAGGGCAAGGCTTTAGCCTTGCAACTGTCCGAACACGCGCTAGGGAGGCAACCCTAAAGGGTCGCCCTACTGTTGCCCTTTGCGGGTTCAAGTTTGCAACTTGAACCTGGCGGTTTATGTATTTCCGGGCGTTGTGACTGTTCAGCCGGGTATCGTTTGTTCAAACTACAAGGTTCAGGTTGCAAACCTGAACCCGCCCGATTGGTAGGAGCCGTCTCCCGACGGCGATTGAGGGTGCACGACATCGCATAAGCGCCCGGTCGCCAACAGGAGTTGGCTCCTACCCAAAACATTGAAATTCCTGAACATTAAATTGGGAAGGCTATGCACAGACCAACGTGGGTTGAAATTGACTTACCTGCGCTGAGACATAATTTGTCGGCGCTAAAGAAACGGGTCGGACCACAGACAAAAATCCTGGGTATTGTTAAGGCTAACGCCTACGGACACGGCGACTTTGAGGTAAGCAGGGCCTTGCTCAACAACGGCGTTGAAATGCTCGGCATCGCAGTCCTTGAGGAAGGCATTCAGCTGAGAGGCAAAGGGGTACAAGCGCCCTTATTGCTGCTGGGCGGCGCCTTTGAAGGGCAAATAGAAGCGGTTATCCGCCACAACATAACACCAACGGTGTATGATGCAAAACTTACCGAGGCATTATCGAGACAAGCACATCATTTTCACACGACAATAAAGGTGCATGTATACGTTGATACAGGGATGGGCAGTATTGGCGTAAAACATGACAAGGCCGCCGACTTCGTACAGTTCGTAAAAAATCTGAAAAACCTCCCCATTGAAGGCATATACACACATTGTTCTTCTTCTGATGAGAAGGACTCCGCCTTTACGCACCTGCAAATACAAAGATTTAGAGACGTCCTGAATGCCCTGCATGCCGCCGGGATTGATATTCCCTTAAAACATATAGCAAACAGCGGGGCAATTCTCGGTTATCCGGAAGCCTATTTTACCATGGTCAGACCCGGTTTATCGCTCTATGGACTGTATCCTTCAGAGGACGTTTCCAGAGACATCGGGCTAAAACCCGTTATGAGCTTTAAGACAAGGATTATTCACATCAAAGAAATGGACGCAGGAGACGCGGTCGGCTATGGGCGGGGATACAGTATTACCAAGCCCACCCGAGTCGCAACCCTGCCGGTGGGATATGCCGATGGCTATAATCGTTTGCTGTCAAATCAGGGGAAGGTCATCATAAGAGGCAGGAAGTCTCCGATAATCGGACGGGTTTGCATGGACCAGTGTTTTGTGGACGTAACCGATATAAAGGAAGTTTCAGTGGGAGATGCGGTTGTATTATATGGCAGCCAGGGAGAGGAAACGATCTCGATAGAGTCCATAGCAAAACAATTGAATACCATTCCCTATGAAGTTTCCTGTAACATCAGCAAGCGGGTACCAAGGCTAACTCAACCCTAATTTGTCCATCTTGTATCTGAGTATTCGCCTCGTTGTCTTCAGGATTTGCGCGGCCCTGGTTTGTATACCGTCTGCTCTTTTGAGGGCTTTTTCTATGAGGTCTTTCTCTATGCGTGACACTATTTCGTCAAATGACGCGGCGTCTACCAACTCGGCCAGGTTGCCGGAATGATGTGCGACAGGGACTGCCCTGCCGTTTTTAATTTCCGCAGGGAGGTGTTCATCAAGGATGGCGTCGTCGTCTCCATGCAGGGTAAGTATCCTTTCGACCACGTTTTTTAGCTCCCTTATGTTTCCCGGCCAATCATAGTCTTCAAACAACCGCATCGTAGCCGGTTGAATCCTTCTGGTTTTCGGGTGAAGCTCCAGTTTAAATTTTTGGAAATAATGATTTACCAGGATAGGGATATCTTCTCTCCTGTTCCGTAAGGCAGGCACATTCAGGGGAACGACATTTATCCGGTAAAATAGGTCCTCGCGAAACGTCCCTTTGGCTATGGCTGTTTTCAGGTCAACGTTGGTGCTTGCAATGAGCCGGACGTCAATGCTGATTGTCTTTGTCCCTCCGACCCTGACAAACTCATACTCCTGCAAGACCCGCAGGAGTTTCGCCTGATTGGACATGCTCATCTCGCTGATTTCATCCAGGAAAACCGTGCCGCCATTCGCCAGTTCGAAACGACCGGTCTTCCTGTCGGTCGCATTGGTGAATGCGCCTTTTTCATACCCAAACAGCTCGCTTTCCAATAAGTTGTCAGGGAGATTCGGGCAACTCACGGCGACAAACGGCTTGTTCCTTCTCGGACTTTGCAGGTGAATCGCCCTTGCAATGAGCTCTTTTCCCGTCCCACTCTCCCCGGTAATCAGCACCGGGGAATCCCCTTTAGCCACCTTGACGATGGTGTCAAATATCCGTCTCATGGGAGGGCTTTGTCCGACGATGTTGTTAAATTCAAAATCCTTGTTTAACTCAGACCGGAGATACGCCACCTCATGCGCAATCTCTCCCGACCGGAGTGTTTTATCTATGACAAATTTAATCTCCTCGACGTCGAATGGCTTGATAATGTAATCAGACGCGCCCAACTTCATGGCGTCAATGGCCGTTTTCAGCGCCTTTATGGCCGTCACCATAATGACCTCGACGTCGTTTTCTATTTTCCTAATCTCGCCTAAAACCTCCAGTCCCGACATCCCCGGCAACATAATATCGAGAATCACCAGATTTACCGTTTCATTGCGAAGGATTTCCAATGCCTTTGCGCCATCGGTCACGGTAAGGACATTATAATCATCTTTCAATATCATGCGAAACGATTCGAGTATGCCCGGTTCGTCATCAACGACTAAAATGGTCTTCATAATGTTTAACGCCTTCTATTAGTAACGATGTTTTGTAGATACAGCCACATATTTTTTATTATTTACAGGAAAAACTTACAAGCAAAAAGATTTCCAATTAATCATTTTTTATAACAATTATAACAATTTTTAGCGCCCGGTCGCCAACAGGAGCAGGCTCCTACCAAAAACATTGAAATTCCTAACCATACCGATAGGGGACAATACGTTTGCTGGCATTAAATTTTGCAATTTTACCCCCTGGATAGCAAATGCTTCGCCATTACAACCTGCCATTTGTGCCAAATAGTGTGCCATGACACGCTTTTGTAGTGGCACACATCTGTGACATGGCACACTATTTATCCACTTTGAATGGTTATAAATTCAAAAGGCGGTTAAAGCCCTATACTTTTCATGTAAGAGTCTTGTTATGGCGCCCACACTTGTAACATGTTCATCAATCCTTGAAACGGGCATGATTTCCATCAGGGAGTTCGTCATAAAAACTTCATCTGCCCCAAAAACCCTGTCAATCCCGAAGAATTCCTCCCTAACGGGCATATCATTTTCCTTACACAACTCCAGAATGACCTTCCGTGTAATGCCCGGCAACACGTTGGCCTTCAAGGCCGGGGTAATGACAATGCCCTTCCCGACAATGAAGATATTGCTAACGGCGCATTCGGCAACATGATTATCCGTGTTCAAAACGAGCGCATCAAAAGCGCCCCTTTCTGCGGCCTCTTTTTTAATGAGATAATTGGTCAAAAAGTTGAGTGTCTTGTGGCGTGAAACAGGGCAGGTAACGCTCCTGCGAATGGGAGAAGTAACAAGGCATGCGCCGGTTTCATACAACAATGCCGGATAGGAAACGAGCGGTTTTGCATGAACGACAAAGGTAGGGGTACATTCACCCCTGGGAATGAGTCCATTCACCCCTGCTCCGCGGGACAACGTCATACGGATATAAGCGTCTTCTAAGTTATTTTTGGAAATGAGCTGTTCAATAATTTGCTGTATCTGATGAGGTTTATAACAAAAAGGGATGCCAAAATATCGCGCAGAGTTTGAAAGGCGGGCAACGTGATCCTCTAGCCGAAATGGGGTTTTGCCGTACGTCCTCAGCGTCTCAAACAGCCCGTCTCCGTAAAGAAAGCCGCGATCCTGGGCGCTTAAAAGTCCCTCTCTCTCCTCAATAATCTTGTTATTTAAGAAGATGAAATTTGACATGTTTGTAACGAGTCAATAAGGGCTTTGGCCTTGTGCAGGGTCTCCTCATACTCCTCTTCTTCATTCGAATCGGCCACAATACCGCTTCCCACCTGAAAGTACACGGTTTTGCCCTTTGCGACGAAGGTGCGGATGGCAATGTTCAGGTCTGCGTCTCCGTTAAACCCTATGTAGCCGATAGCGCCGGTGTAAACGCCTCGCCGGGTGGGTTCTATCTCGTCAATAATCTGCATGGCGCGTATCTTCGGCGCGCCGGTGATTGAACCGCCGGGAAATGTCGCCTTGAGCAGGTCTATGAAATCATACCGTTCGTGCAGGTCGCCCTCAATTGTCGAAACCAGGTGATAGACGGTGGGGTAGGTCTCCAGCGCCTTTCTTTCCATAACTTTGACGGAACCGTAGTCGCACACACGTCCAAGATCGTTCCTTTCCAGGTCAATTATCATCGTAAGCTCCGCATCGTCCTTCGGGCTGGCGAGCAACGCCTGCTTCAGGGCCTCGTCCGTCTTCGAATCTTTGCCGCGCGGCCGCGTGCCCTTGATGGGGCGGGTCTGGACGTGCCGTTCATGCACGCTGAGAAACCGCTCCGGCGAGGAGCTGATAACGGACACGTCGTCAAAGTTCAGGTAACAGGAAAAAGGGGCGGGATTCACCGAACGCAATATTTTATAAAGCTCGTAGGGCGGCATGTCCAGTTGGGTCTCTATGCGCTGGGAAAGATTGACCTGATAGACGTCGCCGGCTGCAATATAGTTCTTTATATGCCTGATTGCGTTCAGGTAATTATCTTTTGAGAAATTAAACTGCAATGACGATTCAGTTGCCCTGGCCGGAGACTTGCGGTATGCCGCCTCATGTACGCCGTCAGATTTCCTGCGCAATACCCCGATGATTTGTTGCATTCTGTCTTGCAAGGTATTGTCGAAGCCGAAATCTATTCCAACGACATAGCACTTTTTCAGAAGATTGTCGTAAGAAATAATGACGTCGTAAAACCCCAGGTGCATGTCAGAAATCCCAATATCATCCATGGCCTTGCTGGGTAGTTTTTCAATAAAATGGCACAAATCATAACCGAAATACCCCACAGCTCCGCACTGAAAGGGGCTTGTATTTACGGTGTTTTTTACCGAAAATTGCTTCAATAATTCCCTTAAATGTTCGAAGGGATTCCCCTCTGTTTCAAGGACGCCGTCTTTATCCGTCAACGTAATCCTGCGGAATTTCGCCTCCATCACCAGGAAAGGCTCAAAACCCAGAAAGGAATATCTCGAAATGCCATTTACCGGCAAGGCGCTGTCGAGAAAAAACAAATTTGGCCTGGAAACGAAACGATTAAAGGCCTCCAGGGGAGTGCATGCATCTGCAATCTCCCGGACAAAGACCTCGCCTGCCGTGTCCTTGCTCAAATCCAATTCTTTTGTGAGATTATCGTTATTCATAACAGTAACACTTTGATGCACAGTGCAGGGGCAGGTTTGAAACCTGCTCCTACGATAAATACGCTGGAGGTACGAACGTTTTTCTCAATAAAACCAAATTATTACTATTATTACCATTTCACAAGGCTTTTCACCAGCCCTTTTTTCCGATATTCTATGCCGTCGCCGGTGATGCGTAATCCCGTTCTTTGTTCCAGCATATTTCTGAACCTTCTCAATCCTTTTTCCACAACCCCTGCGTTGGCGGACATCATCTGATTGCTCCACCCCAGCAGCTTTTCTAAGCTGTTTTCCAGGGTAAAATACGGGGCTGGTTTATCAGTCAGCCAGTGATCATCGGTTACCAGACCTTTCCGCTTTGCCAGCTCATAAAGCTCGGTGCCGGGAAATACCATGGCCTCTGAAACCGACACGAAATCCGGTCGCACCCTTTCTATCATCTTTACGGTATCATGCACCGTCCGGTCGTCTTCGCCGGGATTACCCACCATCAGGAGCATCTTGGTCTTCATGCCCATCTGCTTTGTAAGCGTGAAGGCGCGGGCGATCTGCTCCGGGGTCGTCTTTTTTTTGATGGCCCTTAACACCGTTTCCGAGGCGGATTCAACTCCAAAGGAGATACAGTAACATCCAGCCCGTATCATCCATTCGAGCATATCCTCCCAGATGAAATTTACGCGCGTCTCGCAGTCCCATACGATATCCAGTTTCCTGTCAATAATTTCCTTGCAGAGGTCAATGACCCGGTTTTTATTGACCGTAAAAATATCATCGGCAAAATTAAAGAAACCGCACCGGAAGTCCTTTGCGAGGTATTCCATCTCATCCACCACATTTTTTGCCGAACGCGTCCTCCACCGCTGCCAGAAGGCGGGCGTAGAGCAGAACTGGCAGCTTCCCACGCATCCCCGCGTGGATATTATGGGAACGAATCTCAATTTTTCAAGATGTTTGCCATTCCACGCGCCTTTGAGTATTTCGTACCCCCCCCTATATCTGTCGAATTCAAAATATTTGTAAGCGGGGAATGGGATATCATCAAGATTTTCGACTAAACGTCTGGGCGGAGTCTTAGTGATGCTACCGTTGCGATTAAACGCGATACTGCTGACATTCTCAATATTCTTCCCGCCTGCAAGGCATGCGATGAGTTCTTTTGTCGTCACTTCACCCTCGCCGAGAACGATAACATCCACTGGCCAGTGCATAAGCACTTGCTCGTACATAATGGTTGGATGTATGCCGCCCATGACTACCACGCAATCGCTCTTAAGCTCTTTGGAGATGCTCGCGACTTGCAGGGGACTTGCCCTCTGTTCGGTGAGGCAGGTAATCCCGACAACGTCAGGCGATTCCGTTTTCAGGGTATTTCGCACCATATCCCATGGATAATCGAACATATCAATCGCCTTCACGTCAAAACCGTGGGTTTCGAGTGTGGACGCCAGATACGCAATCCCCAGCGGCGGCCCGTAAGGCAAAATGAAAGGCTTGCCATATTTGCGCTGATCGTACATGGGTGGATTAATGAGGAGTATTTTCATAAAACAAAACGATTTTTCTATTTGTACATTCGTGGCCAAATTATTTAATATTTGTTAGCCGATTTGCCAACTCTTGTTCAACCTGTGCCTTATCGGGCATGTTGATTCGGTAATATAATTTTGCCAGATTATCGTGATACGTTGGATTATCCGGGTCTTGCGTGATTGCCGCACGAAATTCTTCAATCGCAAGGTCAATCTGCCCACCCTTAAAAAGCGTAATCGCCAGATTGTTATGGGTATCACTGTTTTTAGGGTCTATCTTTAAGGCGTTTTTATATGCCTGTATCGAAGCATCGTACCTGCCCTTTTCATCGTAGGCAAGTCCAAGATTGTAATGGGCTATTGGATATGCATATTGTACTTCTGACGCCTTCGATAAGGCAATAGTATATTCTTCTATGGCCTTATCAACGAGCCCTTTCTGAAAATATTCTTTCCCCAGGTTATTATGCGCATTGAAACTACAGGCGGTATTGAAGACGGCAAAAGACCATAAGGTGCGCTCGTTAGACCAAACCCGGTTATGTCTTATCGTGTGAATAAGACAGGGAATAAGCGCCACAATGAGACAAACCAGCGTAACAATGCGGCTGTTTTGGGCAAACGTGTGTAGCCTGAAAATGAGCATCCCCAGCAGCAGGCAGACGCCCAACGAAGGGAGATACAGGTACCTTTCCGCCATGATGTTTCCGAGCGCTATGATATTCATAACCGGTATGAGCGTGATAATCACCCATACAAGGGAAATGGTTATGCCCTTTTCCTTTTTATAAAGCCTCAGGGTAATTACTACAATACAAATCAACAAACCCGCAGAGAGGAGAAATGTGGGTTTTGTGGCCGTCGTTTCAAACAGGACATGATAATCCGGATTCAGCATGACGGGGAAAAACCACAGTTTAATATAAGAAGCTATCACCTTTGTCATCGTAAGGGCGTTGACCAGTATACTGCTCCCCGGATAAGCCACGTGTTCGATATCGCTTTTAAAGAATACCAGCCTGAGCAGTAGGTAACCGATACTCATCAATATGAATCCCGGATAATACCGAATAATTTTTTTCTTCAGATGGATTTCTGTTTGTGGGAAAAGCTGGTCGAAGAAAAAAATCATGAGCGGCATTGTAATGGCCATTTCCTTGGACAGCAGTGAAAATAAATATGCGCCGAGTGAAGCAAGGTAGCAGATTTTTTTATATGGTGATGTGCGGGATTTTACATAAAAGAGCAAGGAGAGGAGCACAAAGGTAGCGCACAGCAAATCCTCCCGAAATCCAACGGAATTTACGGTCTCCGTAAGAATGGGATGCGCGCTGAAAAACAAGCCGGTAATCGCAGCAATTTTAAGGTTGTGGCATATTCGGGACGCAAAAAAATACACCAATACGGCATTGCTCGTATGAATGAGCAGATTGGTCAGATGAAACCCGGAGGCGTTG